>Ga0115548_1000586_pt1 | contig 20980 bp, 20 predicted proteins | sample COGITO_mtgs_1004_4_FD_87187 | JGI IMG/M metagenome (GOLD analysis project Ga0115548, IMG submission 87187) | Pelagic marine microbial communities from North Sea - COGITO_mtgs_100423 | ecosystem: Environmental > Aquatic > Marine > Epipelagic | place: Germany:Helgoland, sampling site Kabeltonne...
CCTTTTAACCCTATTCACAGCCCTTCTAAGCAACTCAAATATTATTTTGGTGTTATCCTATTACTGAAATTAGAACGTGCAGTACAGAAGCTCTATGTGGGTTATTGACGTAAAACAAGCAATCGGTATTGTAATTACTCCACCCTTGAGATTTCATTCACATTCAATAGTAAAAACTCTTTTTAATAATAAGTGATAAAGTGATTTTGAAAATATAATTAATAAATGAAGTATTGGATTTGATAGATTACTGATGAGTATTTGCCCCCTCTGTTACATTAGATAATGTTAATTGCCTCAACGAATTGTTGTATTGATTGGTATCTATGCTGGGGCAAAGAGAACGTAACTAAGAACATAGGCAATCGAATAGTGGCAGTTATCTGAACCAACTATGGCTACATAGAAGTTTAGCAATTTAGACAGACTTGCTACTGTTCCATAATATAACAAGAAAGTACTCTTTTCATTTTGGTATTTACTGCTTTTGCTTACAGTTTATAATACTATTTATCTATTGGGTTATAGATTTTCTTTATAGTACGTTTAATAATGTGTGCATATATACCTAACTTGTATTTTATTTAAGATAAACCATTCCCCACGAACTCTTTGGTATTTATATATTTCGTGCAGTTCTTTTTCTATATCTTCATTCCAAACTTTAACCATACTTATTGTTGGTTTTTCACTTTGTAATGTTTTTTCTCTAAATTTAGGGTTTGTTGACATCCCTATTTTATACATTCCAGTATTAGAATCTTTCATTAGGTATGTTTTAATACCTCTTTTTTTTATACGCCTTTTAACTAAAGTATTAACTACTAATCTAGTTTCTTTAATATCTTCTATTTTTTGTTCCTCACGTCTATCTTCTACTTGTTGTTGTAATGTGTTTCCCCATAATTTAAGATAATCATATCTTTGTCTTATATCTTCCAATGTTATTAGTCTTTGTTGCATCTTGTTTTTTATTATACTCATTATTAAACTTAAAGAACATTCTCAAGTCCTTTTTTATATACTTATTTGCTCTTTTCTTATATTTCATTCGGCAATATACAAAAAATATTCCATATAGCAAAATGAAATCGATAGTTTTTTGTTATATTATTATGACAAAAGAGTTTGAAATATCTATACCCAAAGATTTAGGTGGTATATCGCTTAGACAATATCAGCAGTATTTAAAGATGCACGATAGATGGGATAAGGAAGATGAGGTTTATTTTAAGACTAAGGTGCTACAGATATTCTGCGGTCTTAATATAGATGATACCTATAAGATACCTATTGTTAAGTTCAATAGCGTTATAGAACACGTTTTAGAGTGCTTTAAGGAAGAAACTCCGCTAGTAAAGAAGTTTACTATGACAGGAAAGAATAAAGCAGGTGATGACACTAAGGTTGAGTTTGGCTTTATACCTAAGTTAGATGATATGACCTTTGGTGAGTTTATAGACTTGGAGAAATACATCTCTGATTGGCAAACTATGCACAAGGCTATGGCGGTTTTATTTAGACCAGTGTATCATAGTAAGAAGGAGTTCTATGAGATTAACGAATATGAAGGTAGTGATAAGTATTCAGAGGTAATGTTAGATATGCCTGTTGATGTTGCTATTGGTGCGATGGTTTTTTTTTATCGTTTAGGGAGCAAATTACCACTTCTTACGATGGACTATTTACAAAGAGTGATGAAGGCGGAGGGAGTGCCACAGACGCTCAAGCCAATTTTGGGAGAAAATGGGGATGGTATCAATCGATACATACACTTGCTCAAGGAGATGTCAGAAGATTCGATGAGGTTACAAAAACAAGGGTTCACGAATGTTTTATGATGCTAGATTACGAGAAAGATAAGGTGAGTTTAGAAAATAAGTTAATGAAACAGAGTTTTAACAGATAATAATGAATAATTTCTATAAAATACTAGATGAACTAAGAGAATACTTGATATTGTCTAGTTTTACCAATAAAGTTACCTTTGGAGAGGTTGAACAGGTGGATTTGGACAAAAAGACCAATTTTCCGTTAGTACACTTGAATATTGAAGATGCTCTTATAGACGAGAATTATATTGATTTTACGGTCAATATCATAGCAGCAGACATACTAGATATTAGTAAAGAACAGGTTGCAGACCAGTTTTTAGGCAGTAATAACCTACAAGATGTATTAAATAGCCAATTAAAGGTGCTTACAGATGTTAACAACTTCTTTAGACGCAATGATTATAGAGAAAGTGGTATAACGATAGTAGATTCTAGTAGAGTAACGCCATTTTTAGACAAATTTAACAATGAATTAGCAGGATGGGAAGGAACTATCACATTACGCTCGTTAATGCAGGATAAATGTTAAGAACGCACACAAAAAGGATATTAGAAGAGTTTTACCAAGATGTATTTACTCAAGCAGAAAGAAATCTGCCTAAATTCTCTGGTGAGTTAAAGAATAGTTTTAAAGGTAAGGTAAAAGAGAGTAAAAACTCTATACAGCTTGATATGACGATGGCTGATTATGGTTTTTGGCAAGAAGAAGGTGTTAGAGGTGTTGGAGGTGTAAGAAAAACCACAAGTAGGTTTAATAAAAGGAATAATAAGGGTAAAATGTGGAAGCAGAATGGTAAAGGGAGTAGATTCTCTTTTAAATCACCTGCTATTAGCTTAAAACCTGACACAACACATAGAGGAATAAAATTATGGGCGAATAGTAAAGGATTAAACCCTTATGCTGTTGCTAGAAGTATAGCTATGCAAGGATTAAAACCGAGTAGATTTATGACAAGAGCATTAGAAAGTGAATTTAAGACGCTACCTAATGAATTAACAGAAGCATACGGATTAGATATAGATGATTTCTTAGACTTTAACGCAAAAAGATAATATAAAAAGCATATAATAAAATGGCAGACCAAAAATTAACAGAGAGAAGTTCAATAAGTTCATCGAAAGATGATTCTTATGTTCATATTGTACAAGATGGAGCATCTCTAAAACAAACGAAGGGAAACTTCCTTAGAGAAGATAGGGGACGAATAACTGATTTAGAGGTGACAAAATTCTCTAACACTACAAGAATTAATAATTTAGAAAGCAACCAGTATAGTGGTGTTATCACCTATGAAACATTAGCAATATTACAAGCGGTAACAGGTATCGAAAACACTTCATACAAGGTAACAAATGACCCTGACACATCGTTAAATGGATATTACCATTGGTCTGGGAGTGCTTATGTTAAAGATGCTGAATCAGCTAATGGAGTTGTTGAAAGTGGAGAAGTAGAAGCTGTTGATGGAGGTGAAGTTTTTGATTATACAGGTAAATTCGGTACTGGTCGATTAAAATCAACAGAAAGTGTTTTAGTTGGGAATTATATAAATCCATCAGGTGTTTTATCAACACAGGTAGGGTTTAAAGTAAAATCATACACTTGTTCTGTTGGTGAAGAATTAGTTGTGGCGGGTATTTGTGGTGGAGCAGTTGCACAACACGCTTTCTATTCGGATAGTGGATTAACGAATCTTATAGAGGTAGGAGATGACAATGGAATTAGTTCGGTTGTTAACGAGATTAATTATATTGTTAAAGTTCCTGCATCAGCTAATTATATAGCTTTAACTGAAAAGATTACAGAGGGAGAAATGTTTTGTTATGATTTAGCAGGTTCTCAAAATGTGTTGGAAGATATAATTGCTGAAAACAATACAAACAATTCAGAAAACAAGACTTATCAAACGATAGATAATTCTTTTACTACTATAGCTAATTCTTACTTATCAAACACAGGTGTTTTATCTTCTTTATCTAATTTTGAGGTAAAAAAGTATGCTGTTACAGAAGGAGATTATTATAAAATAGATAGCTACAATAATGGAAATATTGCGGTGTACGCTTTTTATTCGGATAGTGGACTAACAACATTGGTTGAATTAGGTCAGGTATTCGCTGGGGTAGATTCTTTTAATGGGATTATAAAAGTTCCAACAGGTGCAACTTATTTAGGCACTACAACTAGAACGAGTGACAGTCAATGGTACACAAATACATATGTTCAAAATAATGTGGATGTAGATTTAACCATAATAAATGAAACTCTTAGTGATTTATCTAATAAAATAATCAACGCTTACGGAGATTCCTTAACTTTTGGAGCAGGTGGTGGTGGAACTACTTACTTAACTGTGTTAGAAGGATTATTAGGTAGCGATTATTCTTATAATAATTTAGGAGTTGGAGGTGAAACTTCACAAACTATTGGATTTAGACAAGGCGGAATACCTGCCTTATTAGAAAACAATGTATCATTACCAGCAGATACATCAAAAGTTGCTATCGGTACAACAAACGATAGCGGATTAATATCTGTGTGGAATGGCTTAACTGTAAAACCATTACAACAAACAACAACGGTTTTAAATCCTGTTTACATCGATAACATAGAGTGTACATTGTCTTATGATGGTGGTACAACTTATAACCTTAATAGGGTTACAGCAGGAACAGCAAGAACATTGTATGCTGGTGAAACTGTTTATACAATTAATCAGAGTGAATATAATAATGGGGTTTCTATCATTTACGTTGGAACTAATTCGGGAAGTTTTACTGATGAAGCTGACTTGATAGGGCAAATAAAAAGTTTTATAGACTTTACTAAAACTAAAAGATATATTGTAGTTGGTATTCATTATAGCTCTACTTTCTCGGCTTTTGATAATTTAGAAGCTGAAATGTATAAGGCGTTTGGTAATAAGTACTATAACAACAGAAGGTATATGTTAGGCAATGCGTTAATTGATGCGGGTATTACACCAACAGCACAAGATGTTATAGATATAGCAGCAGGCAATGTTCCATCTTCATTACTAGCTGATTCCGTACACTTTACAGCACAAGGATATGATTTAATAGGAACAAATATTTATAAAATAGGAAAGTATTTAGGATATTGGTAAAATAAACAACAATGAGTAAGATAAACACAAGAAGTCCATATTTTTTAACATATAATGACGCAAACATTACGAGTGCGGTATTGGACTTATACATATACACAGGAGTATCGGTAACGACAATGGAAGAGGTGATGTATTCAATAGAAACGGATGCTTACAACGGGGTTGTGTCTTTTGAGATAAGCCAACTAATAGCAGATTACATAGATGTTACTTTTGATGGTGGTTTTAGTTCAAATGTAGTGTGGGTAAATTACCAAGTAACAAAAACTATAAGTAATGTTGCTAGTACACCAGAAACACCAATTACAAGACCTGTTTTCGATGGTATGGGTTATTTTGAAGATGGTGCAAACCCACAATTATCTGATAGAGTATTACAATCAAATAAAACCATCTATTCTTATAATGGCAACATATTTAATCTACCTATCCAACAAGATAACCTAGATTACGTTGATTTAATGTATCAAGGAGAAGAAGTTGGAAAGGTGGTTGCGGAGGCAGGTCAAAACCTAATTCTTTATAGTGAACAAGCTGATAATGCTGTATGGAGTAAAGAGTATATTGATGTTACTGCTGACGATATAACTTATCCTAGTGGTGGTTATTTTGGAGATAAATTAATAAGTGCAGATACATCAGGAGTTTCAAGACAGTTTTACATTAATCAACTCGTATCTAAAGCGAGTTCACCTTTAGCTTACACTTGGAGTTGTTACGTAAAAACAGATGAACGTAGCTACGTAAGATTCGGTATATATGATGGAGCAAGGACTAACGGTGCTGTTATAAATTTTTGGATAACTGGTAGTTTTTTCGCTTCACCTGTTGAAGTAGGCGGATTTACTGCTGATGATTGGGGGTTTACAGATGAAGGTAATGGATGGAGTAGAGTATGGATAACAGTGACTACTGATAGTTCTAATAGTATTAGACCAGATGTTCAACTATTAAATGAGCAAAATGAGCAAATTAGTTTCGCAGGAGATGGAGTAAGCGGACTTCATATAAGAGGTATGCAACTTCAAGAAGGTGCTTTAGGTACTTATGTAGAAACAACAAGTTCTATCGTTGATAGTGTTGGAGGAACAACATATCCTTTAAGAGAATACTTTACGCCTACAACAGCTAGTGGTGATGTTATAAGATATGTTTCTTATACTAATCCTAAGAAATGTAATACAACTGCTAATTACTTATTTGAAGATAGAAACAACTACTTGTTTGAAGATGCTAATAACTACATATTTGATGATGCCACAGAAGTAGATGCTATGAAAATAACATATACAGACGCATCAACAGAAACTATTAAGATAAAGAACATAAGTGAGAATAAACACACACCATATAGACTTACTTTCGTAAATAAGTACGGTGCTTTACAAAGCGTATGGATGTTTAAGCGTAGTGATTTATCTATGAGTGTAGAGAATGAGAATTACAGAGGCTTTTTATATAATGGTAGTTCTTATAGTGTATCAGAGCATCAATATAGAAATTACAACATAAAAGCAAGGGAAACAATCTCTTTAAATAGTGGTTTCTACACAGAAGATTATAACGAGGTGTTTAGACAGCTATTACTTAGTGAAAGAGTTTGGATAGATTATAAAGACCAAATATTACCAGTAAACATTAAATCTAAAGAGTTGTCATTTAAGACACAAGTTAACGACAAGTTAATTGATTACAAGATAGATTTTGAGTTTGCTTTTGACAAGATAAACAACGTATTTTAATGAGAAGGAACGTAGAAGTATTTATAAACAATCAGAGAGTTGACTTATTCGATTTTGAGGATATTAATATTGTCGATTCGGTACAAGACGTAAGGGATATTGCTAAGATATTTGTTCCTTACTCTAGGGAGTTTACTGTACCTGCTTCTAAGAATAATAACAAGATATTCAAGCATTACTACAATAATGATATTGTTAATGGCTTTGATGCTAGGTTTAAGATTTCTGCGGTCATTAAAGTAAACGGAATGGTCTATAAAAATGGTAGAGTTACTTTATTAAACTCGTCACTTAAAAATAATAGACCTGTTAATTATAAGTTAGTATTTTATAGTAAAACCATAGACTTCAAGACGTTATTGAGTGATGATTTACTAGAAGATATGGACACTTCTATTTTAAGTAAGTTTAATATAGAATATAATGCTCAAAATGTATTTGATGGTTTTAATTATGGTTACAGTTTAATAGGTGAAAATATAGTAGCGAATGATGTGCCTGTTGAGAATAGCGACTTAATAATACCGTTCATATCTACAAATAGCCATTATTACTATGACGATAATGTAGCAGGTATAAGTCCATTAGAAGGAGATTCTGAATCTAGGAATGTAAACTTTAATGGAGGTGTTGCGTACCCTAATAATGTAGTGAGTGGCGTAAATTGGAAGGATTTAAGACCATCTTTGAAGTTACCGATACTAATACAAGCAATAGAGGAAAAGTATGGTATATCGTTTGTAAGCGACTTCTTTACTACTGATGCGTTTAATAAGTTGTATATATGGCTTAATAATGACAAGGGTTTATATGGTGAAGAAAGAACGGTTGGTACTGATTTCTCTGAATTTACACTTGATAATGGTAATGATGAAAGACCAATAACCACAACGTCTAGCGTGTTTTATAGACTATTACTTACTGTTAATATTGATGATGTAAATGATGATTACGAGTTAAATGTTACTAATAATAACGATAGCAAGACAATTTACACGTCAACCGCAAAAGGAACTAATACATTTGAGATACCATTACTATTTAGAGGTGGAGGTATTTATATATATGATTTAAACTTTGAGATTACAGGTGTTGAATCTAATTCTATAACATTAAGTGCAAAACTTGAACTTTTTAGTAATGGACTACAAAGTACTTCTAATTATTCATTTGTAGACGCAGCAACAGATGGTGTGTTTAATATAAGAAAGAATATGCCTAAGGTAAAGGTTATAGACTTCTTAACAGGCTTATTTAAGATGTTTAATCTAACTGCTTATGTGAATGATGATGATAATATAGTAGTAGATACATTAGATGACTATTATAGAAAAGGTAGTACTGTTGATATAACTAGGTTTACTAAGAATGAAGAATCGACTGTTTCTAGAAATAAGTTATATTCTCAAATAGACTTTATGTTTGAAGAACCCAAGACATTCGCTACAATAAACTCTAATGAGTTATCAAGAGATGAATTTGGTAATGAGAGAATAGATAACACAAACAATGACCCCGAATTATCAGCTTTACTAGCTTTTGATGGTGGAAAATATGAAGTTGCTCCTAAGTTTGAGAAGATGCAGTATGAGAGAATGACAGACCAGAGTAATCCTACTTTATTGCAAAATTTCTGTTGGGGATGGTGTGTTACTGATGACCAAAAAGCAACACTAACAAAACCTATATTACACTATACAGAAAACGTAGATGTAGATGTTATTCCTTTAACTGTTCAAATGGGTTTTGACCCAACAACAGGACAAGCTAATATCCCCGTATCATATTATTTCAGACCATCAAATTCATTAAGCACTAGCACTACTCTTGGTCAATCTCTACATTTTGGTAGTGAAGAAGATGAGTTTTACACAAGTTTAGGTAGTAATGAAACTAGCTTGTTTAATATGTATTGGAAGAATACTATATTAGCAATATACGATGAGAAGTCAAGGATAACTACTTACAAAGCTAACCTACCAATATCAATAGCAAACACAATAAAACTAAACGATGTAGTAGTAGTTAACAGAAAGAAGTATAGGATAAATAAAATAGATATTAACATAACAACAGGCGATGCAAATTTAGAATTAGTAACGTATAGAAAACTCGTAAGATATAACGGATTCACAGTAGATAACGATGGATTCACAGTAGATTCAACATTAATAACAGTAGATAAAACAATATAAAATGGCACAACAGATAATAGATATAGGGTCACAAGCAAACGATGGAACAGGGGATACTCTAAGAGATGCAATGATAAAGGCTAATGGCAATTTCACAGAGCTGTACAGTGAAATACCAGTTGAACTAGATAATAGAATAATAGTAAATCAAACTAACAAAGACGCAACAATAGGCGGAATAATAGATTCTTCTAAACAGTATTTTTTAGATGGCATCATTGATATGGGTACTACTCAAATAACTGTACCTCCTACGGGAATGACAATAATAGGCTTATCATTCGATATAAGCGGTTTAACTTCTTCAGAGGACAACTATACTATGTTTGTATCTGAAAGTATAGCTATAGGTTCAGGAAACCTTCTAGGTGCTGATTATTTTATTACTGTAAACGGTGCAAATTCTAAAGTATATGAATTGTATGACGCAACGGGTTTTAACGCTTTTGAGTTTCAACGAATAAATTACAACGATTGTACTTCATTAGGAGACATTTACGATTATAGACAAGGTTTAGAGGAAGGTTCGGGTAGATTCGGAGGTTCTCCATCTTTGACGCTTCACGGGCTTTGGAGAGGCGGTTACAGAATCACAACTTCTATCGTTAGGGGTTTAGCAGGAACTATGACTGCTCCATTATTTAAAGAAGGAACTGCTTTTCAGATGGATAGTAGATTCTTAACAGATATAAATGTTGACCTACCTACATTAGCACCATTTTGTGATTTTACAATAGGAGCTTTTCCTAACCCTTCAACGGTACAACTAAAAGGAGCTATATTCACAAGAGACGGAGCATTTAATCCTAATGACACAAATATATTTAGTAACTTAGAGGCATCTGATTTACCTTGCGATTGGGATAATAATATAGGGATAAAAAATACTTTTGTAGGTGGAGCATTAAACAATGATGCTGAACTAACAACTACGATAGTAACACAAGGCGTGGCAGTAGATTTAAACGGAACTTTTAGCACTAGAGACTTACAACACTTTGACAGTCCTGCTAACGGAAGGTTAAGACACACAGGAACTAATCCTACTGACTTTTTAGTATCTTGGGATTTAGTAATAGAAGGAAAAGACAATGATAATTACGCATTGAACTTGGTAAAGATAGATAGCTTTGCAACTGTAACTGTAGAAAAGACACAAATAAGAACCGTAAATAATCTTCAAGGTGGTAGAGATGTTGGTATATGGTCAGGAACAACACCCGTAACATTAAACCAAAACGATTTAGTTTTTTGGCAGGTAGCAAATTTATTAGATACAGATAATTGCACTTTAGAAATAGATTCAACTTGGACTATAACAGAGAGATAATATGATAAACTTAAAGATGATATTAGAGGTATTGGCAATGGATGATTTCTATGGTGCTGATGAAGATATACAGATAGCCAAAGGTAAGTATAAAACACCAATGGGTTTAAAGGATTTAAAAGATAGATTAAAACGTAGATAATGGCAGGAAATAAAAACTTAGTTTATACAATAACAATTAATGATAACGCTACCGCAGTTATTAGTAAAGTTAATGGTCAATTTCTAAAAACAGCGGTTAGTGTAGACAATCTTGATAAAGAACTGTTAGAGTTAAATGGAACTCTATCTATGTCAACTAATCAATTTAATGCTCAAATAAATAAGTTAACGCAATTACAGAATGGTGTTGCAATAGGTAGTCAGAGATATAATGAACTAGGTAATGCAATAACATCTTTAAACACAAAGCAACAAGCTCTTATAGGGAGTGGTAGTACAGGTTTAACTGGTGTGTCTGCTGCAACAGGTAGTGCGTCTGCTTCTGTTTTAGAAATGGGTAGGGTTATTTCGGATTCCAACTACGGAATTAGAGGTGTTGCGAATAACTTGTCGCAATTAGCGTCTAATATGGTTTACACCACAAAAGCAGCAGGTGGTTTAGGTGCAGGTTTAAAAGCTATTGGTTCTGCAATGGCTGGACCTCTTGGTATTCTATTGCTTTTTCAAGGAGCGATAGCTTTGCTTGAGAAATGGTCTATGGCTAATGAAGGAGCAAAAGATAGCACCGAAGAATTAACAGATAAGATAAAAGAACAAAACGAAGCGTTAGAGGAAAATATAAGGCTTAGAAAAATACAATTAGAGCAGATAACAGGTTTAATAAACTCAAGTCAAATAGCAGAGTTGTTTTCTGGGATATTTACAAGTGGCATACAAGAATCAGAGAAATATGAAGCTGCTTTAACTGAATTAGCAGATAGGCTACAAAAGATAGGTTCTAAAGAGGCTAAGTATTTAAAAGACGCAAACATTTTACAGTCCGATAGAATATTGATAGCAGGTAACTTGGTAGCAATAGAGAAGCAGAAAACAAAACTTTTAGAAGAAAGATTAGTTGTTGATAAAAGGATAAAATCTATTGATGACATAAAAAAAGAATTTACTGATGGCGAAATAACTAAAGCACAAGAAACCAGAAAACTAGAAGATGTAGGTATAATAAACCTAAATAAAACCATAGCGATACAAAAAGAAATAAATAGATTAAAACAAGCTAATCTAGGTATAATCGCTAAAACTGTTGAGATAGAGGCAGATGATAGCAGTACTAAAGGTAAAGGTAAAGGTAAGAAGGAGTTTTTTGGTGGTGGATATTTTGATGAAGATTTCGAGGCTAGAATAGAGGCTTATAAGAAAAGATATAAAGAATATACAGAAGATGTAAGGGCGATTGAATCTGAAATTGATATAGCTAGTTTTGCGGAGCAAAATGGTGGCTCTTTTAAAGGTCAATCAACGCTTATTGATATGGAGATGAATGAGGAATTGGCTAGAGTTGATTTTTTGATAGGTCTACGAAAAGAAGAAAATGATGCGTACGCAGACCTTGAAGCCGAACAAACTCTTATCAAGAAAAACGCACAAATAGCAAGGAATGAAATTGATAGATTAGAAGTTGAAAACAAGAGGCAAATGTTTGAGAACATAGGCTCTATACTTTCTTCTGCTAGTCAACTAGCGGGTAAACACACTGCGGTAGGGAAAGGATTAGCAGTAGCTTCTACAACTATATCTACTTACAATGCGGCACAGAAAGCATACGAGAGCCAAATGCAACTCACACCAGATTCACCAATTAGAGCGCAAATAGCAGCAGGTGTTGCTATCGCAAAAGGATTAGCTAACGTTAAGGCAATATTAGCAGTTAAAGTGCCAAATCAAGCAAGTATAGGTGGCGCACCCGCTAATAAAGGTAGAACATTTGATTTCAACCTAGCAGGAAGTACAGGACAGAATCAACTTGCTCAAACAATAGGTGGTCAAGTACAACAACCTATCAAAGCATACGTAGTGTCAAGCGAGATAACCAATCAACAACAATTCGATAACCAAATTCAAGGCGAAGTAACTATCGGATAAGTAAAATAAAAAATAGATAAATTGTTATATTATTATGGAAGATTTAGAAGTTATAGAACTAGTAATTGATGAAGAGAGTGACTTTAGTGGTATAGAGGCTATTAGTATAGTTGAGAACCCTGCTATTGAAGAAGATTTCATCGCATTAAAAGAACAAAGTAGACTTGAATTAGCAAAGGTAGATGAAGAGAAGCGTATCTTAATGGGTGCAGCACTCATACCTAACAAGAAGATATACCGTAACAATGGCTTACAAGAGTATTACATCTTCTTTTCAAATGATACGGTACGTAAAGCCTCTGAACTATTCTTATCTAAAGGTAAGCAAAACAACTCAACCTTAGAACACGAAAGCGAGTTAGAGGGATTGTCTGTTGTAGAATCTTGGATTATTGAAGATGATGTACAAGACAAGTCGAGAAAGTATGGTTTACATATGCCAGTTGGAACGTGGATGGTTTCTGTCAAGGTAAACAATGATGAGATTTGGGAAGAGTTTGTTAAAACTAAGAGAGTGAAAGGTTTCAGTATTGAAGGATTCTTTAGCGATAAACTAGAGATGAATAAAGAAGTACTTGAAGATAAACTAACCGAACAAGAAGTAAGTTGGTTAGAACAAATTAAAGAGATATTAAAAGATGCCTAAGAGTGTATATTGCTTATGCAAAAATAGATACTTAGTAGAACACTTATGTAAGTGTGACAAACAACCTTACTATTGGAAACATGGTATAGGTAGAACAGTAGCATTACCACCAGAACCTTTGATTGCTATATTTGATGCAACATTTGATGACACATTTAACTAAAGAATTATGAGTATAAAAACAGACGCAGTAATAATCAGAGATGAAACAACTACGGGGGCGAATACAGCAGCAAGAGTAGGAACAAACTTGGTAGATATAGCAGATGATTTAATTGCTAAACAAGCAGCTATTGATTTAAACAATGCTAAAGTAAGTAATGTAGACCACCCATTAGTTGAGACCGCAGTTCCTTTAAATTCGGTCTTTACAGATACTACTTATGATGATACAGCACTACAAGCCGCTGTAGCCCTTAACACATTAAAGGAGAGTAATATTGCTCACCCTTTAGTTGAGAAAGCAGTACCTAGCAATGCAGTCTTTACCGATACAATCTATGATGATTCTGATGTATTGAAAGATTCTGACACAGTTTCACCTGTTACTAGCGGTAATAAGTTAATGACTGAGAGTGATGTAGCAGGTCTTGGTGGTGGTGATATGTTATCATCTATATACGACCCTATTATAGCTTCAAACACAGCTAAAGTAGGTATTACTCCACAACAAGCATCAGATATAACTGCAAATAACGATAAAATATCTTATACAGATGCAGCGGCAGTTGCTGCGAATACTGAGAAGGTTGGAGTTACAGCGCAAATGGTTTCTGATATTGATACTAACAATTTAAAAGTAGGAATAACTACTCAACAAGCAGATGACATAGTTGCTAATAATGCTAAGGTTACATACCCTTCAGCAGATTCTACTAAGCTAGGATTAATTGAAGCAGGTGCAACGAATGACAATACAGCAACCATACAAACTAAAAGACCTTTAAAATCTGTTAATGGTCAATCTATAGAAGGCTCAGGGAACGTTGTTATTTCAGGTGGAGGTAGCACTTCAGCAACAGTAGGAACAGGAGCATCAATAGACCTTACAAATGTAGTTGGTTCTTATTATAACATAGGAGCATCATCAACAGCAACAGAATTTACAGTACCAACAGTAGCGGTAGGTGGATTCGCAGTAGTTCAAAGCGCAAGTACTACAACCGAACCAACAGTAGTGGTTACAGGTGGTACAGCAACAGAAGTAATAGGAGTATCTTGGAAAGCTAGTACTGTACTGTATCTTAATATCTATTCTTATGATGGAACAAATGTATTCTATTATTGGAGTGGGGTTGGTAGTGGAACAGATACTTTTGATAGAGTACTTCAACCTGATTTAGCGGGTTTATCTACTTTTGAGATAGACTATGAATCAGCAGAGACTTTTGTTATAGATATGACACAGGCTACATCATTAACAGAAACAGGACTACCTATATCTAATACACTACTAAGTAAAAAGATTACACTACATGTTAAAGGGAATTTCCCACTAACCTTACCACCTGCTTGGACTACAAGTGGGGTGATAAATGGAAGTTACACACTAGGAACAGAATATAATATAATAGTGGTTGAATATGTATCAGCGTTAACACCATTTTATAGGGTACAAATATCAATATAATATGAATATAAACAGTATAAATAATAATCTAAGGTCAAGATTAAAGTACGCAAGAACACCTGAGCGGTATCCATTTGTGCCAATAGGAGAGAAAGCTATCTTCTTAGGTGATTTACATCCTGACTACCCAAATTTGAACCCAGTAGCAGCTGAAATAGTGAATAGAACTCCTGACTACGTGATAAATGGTGGTGATATTTACGCCGATGGAACTGTAGCAGAATTTGCCGCAACTTTAGGAGGTTATTCATCTTTTATAGCAGCAGAGAATTACTACCATGTTAAAGGAGATCACGAATTAGATTTGCTTACAGTTATAGGTGATTTAACACTAGGTACTAATATTTTTCCAATAGGAACAACTTGGGACTATTTAGTGCTTCCAAATGGAGGTGCTTTTCCGACAGACTGGAAACTTGCCTCATTTGATGATAGTTCATGGACTAATGCAGTAGGTAGTTTTGGTTATGGTGGCATTACAGGTAAAACAATAGCTACAACAATTACGAGTGGTAGAATAAATTATTTGTTTAGAAAAACTATTAATAAAACTTCTATAACAAGTACGGGGGTTGTTATAGAACTTTCTGTAGATGATGCTTGTGAAATTTACTTAAATGGTAATATGGTTTATTCTATAAATATGATGTATCCAATAACGCCAACTTCTACCGAAGTTCCTGAGTATTTAATAGACACCCTAATAGGGGAAGGTAGTAATCAAGTTATAAGAATCCCTTCGTCTTTATTCATAGATGGAGATAATCAAATAGCAGTTTTATTGAAAAATGGAGCAACAACAAGTAGTGATGTATTTTTTGAAATGGCTATGCACAACTATACGTTTGCAAGTACTCCATTTTTATCAAATGGTCGCGGTGATGGTCTACAAGACTACTTACCTTATTTACCTGCTTATGCTGAACAATATACTGTAGTTCAAAATAATATTGAATACTTCTTTATAACAAGTGGAAGAGAAAACGAAACATCATTTGTAGCTAGTCCTTCAGGACAAGGCCCTACAAGTCAACAAGCAGCTTGGTTAAAACAAGCCTTAGCAGATTCAACTGCTGATTTTAAAGTGTTAGTTTCTCACGATGCACCTGTGACAAGAGTATTTCAAAAGAGTAGACAAAACCTAGATTATTTATTAGGTAATACAGATTACCCTATTGATGTGATGTTAGTAGCAGACACTCATCTTACAGAAGCCTATGTTCATTCAAGTGGCTTAGTAGTTTTCAATGCATCTAATCAAGATAATTCAGGTCGGCCAATTAATGCATCTATTCAGGCTACAACTCCAAGTGATTGGACTGACTTATATACTGACAATGGTAATGGTAATAATTACTTTTTAGAAATAACTAGAGATGATAATTATATGCAGTTTGATTATAGAGATAAAGATGGCAATAGTATATTCAAACATTTAATAACAAAGTAACTTATATATGAAAGCAATAATTATAACACAAGAAATAAAAGACTTAAACCCTAATTTATTCAAACAAGATGTAGGTGTAATCAAAAAATTTAAAGAAATACCTAAAAGCTTATACTCTACTATTTATTTTAATAGACAGAGAACTGATGGATATCATATTCTATAATATAAATTTAATACAAATTAATAAACAACATAATGAATTTAATACAAAAATTAGGCAATGCTTTTAGTTCAGGATTTGCATCATACACAGAGGTTACAAACTCTCAGGGTATTGAGCAAAACCCATTACTGAAAACATTAGAAAACATGAATACTAGACCCCGTTATAAAACGGTAGACGGTCTTGAGTATCTTACTTTCGGGGCATCTGATGATGTAGATATTATGATTGATAAGTTGATGTATAAGTCAGCGACTCACTCAGGTATAGTAACGAAGAAAGCAAAAATGATAACAGGTTCAGGTTTATCTGTTAACTCTCAATTAATTGGAACTAAAGATGCAAAACTTAATACACTTATTAAACATGCAGGTGGGGCTAATGTAGGGTTATATAACTTGATAACTAAATCAGCATTTGAATATACTAAGAGTGGTCAAAATCTTGATATTACATGGGAGAATAATAAGCTTACAGATAAAGTTATGATGACATCTTCAGCTTCTCCTTTTTCAACAGATGGTTCTGATTTTAAAGAATGGTTAATTGATGGTGGTAAAATTACATCTTCTAATAATACTTATGTAGGCACGAATAGTGGGTTTAGTGTATGGAATACAGCAGCGGTGGATTTAAATATAACATTTAAAAACTTCACATTTGATTTAACAGATATGACAGAAGGTTATTTATTTAACTTTCTACATAATGGAACAGTTTTATTTGAAAATTGCATATTTAAAGCGAATAGTGCTATAACAGCCGATATGACTAGAACAATACTTGGCTCTCCATCCATAGACTGTGGTACAATGACTTTTAAAGATTGTAAATGGGTAAATGTAACACCAACTTACAGAATAGGTGATATGGTTATTACAACACCAACAAATGAAGTAGTGCAGTAAAATGAAACGGAATTTTAACGAATTTGTTATATTATTATAAATAAACCCAATAATTATGAATACAAAAGATGTTTTACAAAAACTTCAAGAAGTATTTTCTCCTAAAGAGATAGAAGCCGAGTTATCAGAGGTGGAAGTTGTAGTGGAGGAAGTAGTAGAAGAAGTGGTTGAACAAACGGAATTAGCGGAAGAGCCTGCACAAGAGGAAGCGCCTGTTGAGGTAGCACCTGTACAAACGGTAGAGTACGCAACGAAGTTAGAAGTAGAGGAAATGAAGAAAACCTTTTTAGATTTACTTGCAGCGATGCAACAAGAATCACAAGTAGAAAAGGAAGTACCTCAAGAACTCTCTAAAGAAGAAGAAGTTGAATTAGCAGTTGAAGAGATTGCTCATTCTCCAGAATTGGAAGTAGAGAAGAAACAAAATTTTCACGTTCCTAAAGCGAACAATGAATCATTAGAGTCTAAAATTTATAATAAACTATTTAATTAAAAAATTATGCCAACAGCAACAGTAACATCAACTTACGCAGGGGAATTTGACGCACAGAAATATATTTCAGCTGCCTTATTATCTGCTCCAACCTTAGAGAAAGGATTGGTAACAGTAAAACCTAACGTTAAATACAGAACAACTGTAAAAAACGTAGTAACTAACGGTCTTTTACAAGATGCAGCTTGTGATTTCACAGATGCAGGAACAGTAGTATTAGACGAAAGAGTATTAGAGCCAAAAGCTTTAATGGTAAACAAAGTCTTATGTAAAGATGATTTCAGAGAAGATTGGGATGCAATCTCTATGGGATATAGTGCATACGATAATTTACCTCCTGATTTTCAATCATTCTTATTAGCACACATTGTTAAGCAAGTAGCAGCAGAGAATGAAGTATCTATTTGGAGAGGTACAGCAGCAGCAGGTAGTTTCGATGGTTTCGCTACTCAAATCGCTTTAGATGCAGGTTTACCAGCAGCACAAGAGATTGCAGGTGCAGCTATTACTGCAACTAACGTTATTGCAGAGTTACAGAAAATTCATTCAGCTATTCCTGATACTTTATTTGGAAACCCTGATTTAAGAATATATGTATCACAAAACATTTACAGAGCGTATGTTCAAGCGTTAGGTAACTTAGGATTTGTTGATAGATTCAATAACCAATCATTTGGTGAAGTAGTAATCGATGGTTTCACAGTAGTTATGGTTAATGGACTTGCAGCTAACACAGCAATAGCAACTCTTAAATCTAACTTGTGGTTTGGAACGGGATTATTGAATGACACTAATATGGTTAAGGTAATTGATACTGCCGATACTTTAGGTGATGAGAATGTGAGAATCATTATGAGAATGACCGCAGGAACACAATACGGACAGATTACAGAAATTGTAACTTACGGTATCGTTAACGCTGCTAACTAAGAATAATATAAGGGAGGTGTAAAAAACCTCCCAATATTATCTAATTAATTAATTAAAAAAAATATAAACTTATGGCTTGTGATATTAGTGCAGGAAGAACCGAAGCGTGTAAATCCAATGTAGGTGGTTTACGTAATATGTATATCGGTAACTTTTCAGCAGGAATGTACGATGAGTTTTTAGATGCAGATAAAGATTTAGACTTTATAACCGCTTTAGTTACACCAGTAGATGTGTATAAATTTGAGTTACGAGGTGAGAATAATACTTTTGATGAAGCTAACGAAATCTCTCGTGATAACGGAACATCGTTCTGGACACAAACAGCGAACATCGTTGTTAAAAAACAAGATAACTTAACTCAAGTGCAGTTAAAATTGTTATCTTATGGTAGACCACATATAATCCTTGAAGATTATAATGGTAATTTTAGAATACTAGGAGCGCAAAACGGATGTGAAGTAGCAGTATCTAGTTCTACGGGTGGTGCAATGGGTGACTTAAATGGTTACACTATGGCTATCGAAGGAAAAGAATTAAGTATGGCTTACTTTGTAGACCCTGCTATTGTAGTTGCAGGAGCAGCGACAGGATATGATGTGCAAACAGCAGTATTATCTGATGGAGTTTTAGTACCTTAATACTTAGTAGTATTAAAATGTTTAATAATATGGAGGCTACACTTAAAACGGTAGCCTCTTTTTTATTATATAAAACAAATATGGCTTTTTTTGTTATATTATTATGACAATATTCGATTACGATAATTTACCGACTATAAGTATTCCCTATATTCTAAGAGAAGTAGGAAATCCTGCTATTGGTGTATGGGTTACTAATCAAGAAACTAAGGAGAAAGTGTTTTGTGATGCTGTAACAATAGGAGAACTTAAATCCTTTTTCTATGATGGGTACTTTCTTGTGAACATAACAGACTTAGTTGCAAACATAAATGTAAACACAACATTATTAGTATCAGCTATTGATTCTAATAACCTACCAATTTATAGAGATATAGTTGTATTTAGTAATAGGCTAGATACGGATTCTGATTACGAACAAAATGATAACAGTGGCGAATATGCCTTTGTATAATTATGGAAGATAAAAAACCACAAACAGGAATAAGAGTATCTAAGTATAACTTATCAGGGTACGAAAAGCCTACCGTTAAAGAAGTCTACAACAAGGATTGGATGACTTTTGGAGATAACAACGACTACTTTGATAAGATTATAGAGCGTTACTTAGGCTCTCCTACAAACTCAAGATGTGTAAATGGTATTACTGATATGATATTCGGTAGAGGTTTAGATGCATTAGATTCTTTAAATAAACCTAAAGAGTATCTTGAGATGAAGAAGTTGTTACATAAACGACACGTAAAGAAGGTTTGTTCAGATTACAAGTTATTAGGTCAAGCAGCTATTCAAGTAACATATAACAAGGCTAGAACTAAGATACTTAAAGTATCTCACTTCCCTATGGAGTGTTTACGAGCAGAGAAAGCAGATAGTAAAGGATTTATTAGAGCATACTACTACCATCCATCTTGGAAGGATATTAAGACTACTGATAAGCCTAAACGCATACCATCATTCGGTAATGGTTCAAACAAAGAACTTAACGAGATATATATAGTTAAGCCTTACAGAAGTGGTTTCTATTACTATGCTCCTGTTGACTATCACGGATGTTTACAGTATTGTTCACTAGAAGAAGAGGTATCGAATTATCATATTAACAATATACAGAACGGACTACAACCATCTTTATTAATTAACTTTAATAATGGAGTACCTAGTGAAGAAACTCAAGATGCTATTGAGAAAAGGATATACCAAAAGTTTAGCGGTTCAAGTAATGCAGGTAAGTTTATCATTGCATTTAACGAATCACAAGAAACTAAAGCAGACTTAGAGCCTATACACTTACCAGATGCTCACGCTCAATACCAATTTATGAGTGATGAAGCAAGAGAGAAGATAATGTTAGGACACGGTGTTACATCTCCAATACTATTAGGTATTAAAGATAACACAGGGTTTGGTAATAATGCAGAAGAATTACGTACAGCATCAGTATTAATGGATAATGTTATTATTAGACCATTACAAGATGAGATACTACACGCTTTTGAAGAAATATTATTAGTAAATGATATTAACTTAGATTTATATTTCACTACACTTCAACCTATCGAGTTTACAGAGTTAGATAATATCTCTACTAAGATTAAAAGAGAAGAAGAAACAGGTGAAAAACTATCGTCTGACAAGATTGAGTTAACCGATGGTGAGGAGGATGACCTTATGAGCCAATTAGAGGCTCTTGGAGAAACTATCTCTGATGGTTGGGAGCTAATACATTCCGAAGAGGTAAAAGACTCGGAAAAGGACTTTAAAATCGATTCTCTAGCAGAGGCTAATCCTAAGAAAAAGA
>Ga0115548_1000587_pt1 | contig 20947 bp, 21 predicted proteins | sample COGITO_mtgs_1004_4_FD_87187 | JGI IMG/M metagenome (GOLD analysis project Ga0115548, IMG submission 87187) | Pelagic marine microbial communities from North Sea - COGITO_mtgs_100423 | ecosystem: Environmental > Aquatic > Marine > Epipelagic | place: Germany:Helgoland, sampling site Kabeltonne...
CCCAAGAGTTTTCCCGGTTAAGGAAAAAGGGAACCCCCCCAGGGGAAAAACAATAAAACCCCGCCTTTTTTCCCCTGTTTACCCCCCCCCCCCCCCCAACTGGTTCCCTGGTTCCGTAAGTAGTGTAAGTGTATTGTTATTAAAGAGTTACAAAGGGAACATTGGCGGTTCCGTAGTGGTTCCGGAGGTTCCGTAACATTATTGCTCTGCTTTTAAATTGCTCTAACAAGGATGCTGATTTTGCTCTACTTTATTTAGTTTGGCAGAACATTGAACAGTAGTTACGCTGTGGACATGGGAGGACTAACATCAAGGAACAAGGGCAAGCGAGGTGAAAGAGAAGTAGTCAAGTTACTGCAAAGTGCATGCGACGAAGTTTACGAATACTATGCACACCCGGCTCCGGTTTTCGAGCGCAATCAAATGCAGAGTAATTTAGGCGGTTACGATATTGTGGGACTTGAGTGGCTAGCTGTGGAAGTTAAGTTCCAGGAACAGCTTCAACCTGATGCTTGGTGGAAGCAGACAACGGAGCAAGCTGGGGATGAACAAATCCCGGTTCTGTTTTATCGTAAGAGTCGAATGAAATGGAGAGTTAGAATGTTCGCTTGTTTACTTGTGGGCGATAACGATTTTAACGAGTATTGCTGCGACATACATTTGCAGGACTTTGTTAATTGGTTCCAATGTAAATTAAGCAATCAACTTAAATGATAATAGACCTGAGCAACCTGAGCAACCTGAGCAACTCGAAGCTCAGGAAGTATTATTGCAATGCGCTGACAACCGCATGCAGAAGTCCGGTCTTGAAAAAGCAGAGAGCTAACTTCAACGCATGCGACGCATACTTGAAAGAAATTAAAAAGCGCAAGACTGGGATGCCAGCTAAGTCCGGCGATTACGACGGACCCGGTAGCTTGTGATCATTCATAAGCTTGTAAAGCATAGCTCATTTGCTGTATTGCTGGAATGTGACCGATAAGATCCAGCCGCCATGGGAACGCACCCGCACAGTGAAGTCCGTTGAAAAGGAAGTGACTGCAAAGACCCAGGGCAAGCGCAAGAAAGGCAGAGCTTCTCCTATCATCGTCGATGAAATAATACAGGAGCAAGATAGGGAGAGCAAACTAGACAAGCCAACTAGACTCAAGTATGAAGCATTTGCTCGGGAGTATTTAGTAGACTTCAATTTAACCAATGCAGCTATACGCATGGGCATGAGCGAAGACGGGAGCTCCGGCAGGGGTTATCCGGCTAGCATAGGCAATCGTTGGTTTCATCATCCGCATACCCAGCGTTATCTTGTTGAGCTACTAAGTAAGATAGAGGACGAGGCGCTTATAGATCGAAAGAGTGTGATTCACGGCCTGTTGAAAGAGGCTAACTGTGAAGGCACCGATGCACGGGAACGAGCGATCAGGATTGCAGCCTGGCGCGAGATTGGAAAGCTGTGTGGGATGTATGTCGTAAGAACGGAAATAGATGTAAGGGACATGACCCCAGTTATTAACTTAACCGCTAACAAGCCTAATGAGTGACGAACACGTTCTGGACATTGCGCTGCACGACAAACAAGCAGAGGCATTCTTTAGCGACGCTACTGAGATTCTTTACGGTGGAGCTGCCGGAGGTGGGAAGTCCCATTTGATGCGGGTAGCTGCAATCAATTGGTGCAGCGAAATAGCCGGGCTCCAAGTTTACATCTTCAGACGAGTAAGCGAAGACTTATACAAGAATCACATGGAGGGCGCTGGGGGTTTCCTTTCCCTGCTCGGCGGATGGATGTCGCTAGGCTTAGCATCATACAACTCGAGCAAGAACTTCATTAGCTTCTGGAACGGTTCCAAGATATGGCTTTGCCACTGCCAATATGAAAAGGACAAATTCAAATATCAGGGTGCTGAGATCCATGTGCTAATGATTGACGAGCTCACACACTTCTCGGACACGATTTACAGATACTTGAGGGGACGTTGCAGAATGGGCTCGCTGGACATACCGGACAAATACGACAAGGTGTTCCCTCGAGTGCTTTGCGGTTCTAACCCTGGAGGAGTTGGGCATACTTGGGTGAAAATGACGTTTGTGGATAATGCACCTTACAAGCACGTCGTTAGAATGGAGAAAGAGGAGGGGGGCATGAAGCGACAATACATCCCGGCGCTGCTGACAGATAACCCGACGCTTAATTATGAAGAATACTCTGCGCAGCTAAGCGGACTGGGTTCACCGGACTTAGTCAAAGCAATGCTGAACGGGGACTGGGATATTGTAGCAGGTGGCGCCCTGGATGACCTATGGCGCAATGATGTGCATGTGCTTCCCAGATTTAAAGTGCCGCACACTTGGAGACTCGACCGCTCGTTTGACTGGGGCAGCTCCACTCCGTTTTCCGTGGGATGGTGGGCTGAAGCTAATGGAGAAGAAGCTACATTGCCGGACGGATCTGTATTCTGTCCGCCTAAGGGAACGCTGATTCGAATTGCGGAATGGTATGGCGCTGACAAGGTGGGAACTAACAAAGGACTTGGCTTAACTGCTGAGCAAATAGCACAAGGCATCCTTGAAATGGAATCCCAGTTAAGGGAGCTCGGCTGGATCAAAGGCAAAGTGCATCCAGGACCTGCGGATAATCAAATCAGTAGCGTAGTCGAAAAGAAGTCGGACACTATTGCAAAGATGATGGCAGATAAAAAGGTGACATGGATTAAGTCTAATAAGAGCCCTGGTTCCAGGATTGTGGGACTCGATTTAATACGTGCTCGAATGCGAGCTTCCGTAGTCGGAGAAGGACCCGGTTTGTATTTCACTAATAATTGTTTGGCATCGAAGGCCACTCTCCCTATAATGCCGAGGGATCCAAATAATCCTGAAGATGTTCTTAAAGGCCCGGACGATCATGCTTATGACGAAATTCGTTATCGAGTCTTGCACGGCAATGTCCGAGCCGCTACCTCCGTCACCGTTAGATTAGCCACATAATTCACAAGCTATGCCACAAGTAAATCACGAACATCCTCTCTACGTAGAGCTCAAGCCTTCATGGGCACAAGTAAACGACTGCATCCAAGGAGAGCGCAAAGTTAAGCACAAGCGCGAAACATATTTGCCAAAGCCTAATGCTGGGGATCTCAGCATGGAGAATAAACATCGTTACGAACAATACTTGCTTCGAGCAGTATTTTACAATGTCACCGCTAGAACTCTTAGCGGATTAGTGGGACAAGTATTTTCACGCGACCCTATTGTAGAGGTTCCTCCTTTGCTAGACGCTATAATGGAAGACTCGGACGGCGCTGGCGTAACAGTAGAGCAGCAAGCCAAATGCGTTCTGAGCCATGTGCTAGCTAATGGGCGAGCGGGTTTGTTTGTGGACTATCCGGCTGTCGAGGGAACAGCTACTAGGCAAGATCAATTAGACGGCAGTATCCGTCCTAATATTTTGCATTATCGCGCTGAAGATATAGTCAACTGGAGAACGGAAAGAGTAGGCGCTAAGAACAAGCTGATTCTAGTTGTGCTTAAAGAAACGCATGTGACGGATGACGACGGATTCAAGCAGACTATTGATCCCCAGTATCGCGTTCTCCGTTTGGAGGAAAATGTTTACCGGGTTCAAATATGGCGAAAGTATGGAACGTCAGGCGTAGGTGAATTTGCCCTTGCGGAAGAATACACGCCTACGGATTCAAGGGGTGGCGCACTAAACGAGATTCCTTTTCAATTTATAGGATGGGAGAACAATGACATCGACCCGGACTTGCCCCCTCTATATGATCTCAGCGTTATTAACTTAGCGCACTATCGCAACTCCGCAGACTATGAAGAAGCTTGTTACATTGTCGGGCAACCTACGCCCTACATGACGGGGCTGGATCAATCTTGGGTAGACGACGTGTTAAAAGGGCAAGTGCAGCTAGGCTCGAGAGCGGCTGTTCCGTTGCCTGAGGGCGGTTCAATGGGACTTATACAGGCGGCAGCAAATAGCATGCCTAAAGAAGCAATGGATACGAAGGAGCGGCAAATGGTCGCCCTGGGCGCCAAGCTTGTTGAACAGAAACAAGTGCAGCGCACAGCTACGGAAGCCGGATTAGAAAACGCATCTGAGACAAGCGTTCTAGCTTCAGCGGCTAACAATACATCCGCAGCTTTTGAAAAAGCTTTGATGTGGTGCATGCTGTTCATGGGAACAGATGGCGAAATTACTTTTGAGCTTAATACGGACTTCGACATTTACAAACTTGAGCCCCAAGCACAGCAAGCACTTCTCAGCCTATGGCAAAATGAAGTTCTTACATGGGAGGAAGTGCGTGACAACCTTCGCAAGGCTAATATCGCTTACATGGACAACGAAGAGGCCAAAGATATATTAGAAGCTTCTGCGTTAGATTCTTTTGAAGCAGTGCTCCCAGTTGCCCCAGATGAAGAAGATGTAGACGATGAATAAAGGCCTCACTGACATAGTAACACGCCACCAAGTTTTACTTGAACGCTATAAGAGCGGGCGAGCTAAGGACTATGGCGCTCTGGCAAAGAAGTTTGAAGCTGAGCTAATAGGCGAAGCTAACAAGCTAGGTGTGGACAGCTTAAATCAGCTTACTAAAAAGCAGTTCGCTACTTTTTCTTCAAACGTAAACACACTAACCCAGTTAAATCAAAATCAAGCAGTCAGCACGTTGCGCTCAGACTTGTCCGAGTTAGCTAGAAGCGAAGCTTTATTCGAAACTAATACTTTGAACCGAGTTATAACAAGTGAGGACATTGTCGCGAAGAGCGTAGCTGGAAAAGCTTTCGCTGCCGCGCTTGCTACACCGCTCTCCGCTAACGGGCAGCTACTAGATCCGTTTATGAAGAACTGGTCGGACACAGCTAAGAATCAAGTCAATGGAGTTATTCGTAACGGATATAAGGAAGGCTTAACCCTTGGCCAATTAACTCAGCGCATAAGAGGGACACAAGCTGCAAACTTTAAGGACGGACTCACTACTTTAAAAACCAGGCAAGCGGAAGCAGTTATACGCACATCTGTTCAGCACGTTAGCAGTTCAGCTCGCCAGCTAACATGGGAGGAGAATAGCGATATTGTAAAAGGTAAGAAATGGGTAGCTACACTAGACGGCAAAACCACCCAAGTGTGCAGAGGATTGGACGGACGAGAGTTTCCGTTAGACAGCGGGCCTACACCTCCTATTCATATTAACTGCCGTTCAACTACTGTTCCCATCCTGGACAAGAAATTAGGTTTAGATTTTTTAGACGAGGGTGCAACTCGCTCCGCTTTGAAAGGACCTGTTCCAGCTAATCAAACATATTACGATTGGCTTAAAAAGCAACCGCGTGAATTTCAAAACACAGCTATCGGCACGGGCAAAGCTAGATTGCTAAACTCGGGTCAGCTCACTTCTGATCAGTTCGCTAAGCTAAGCCTCAGCAAGACGTTTAAACCTCTTACGCTTGCAGAAATGGAAGCTAAGCGGGATCTAGTAACGAAAGGAACATTGCAAGCCTCAGCTGGTGCAGCGGGGAGACCTAAATCTGGATCTAAAACTGGAGCGATATGGGACACAGCAGACGAACTTGAAATCGAGCTCGGAAGGCTTCCGACTAAGCCCGAGCTTGTGGAAAGACTAGCGGGGCGCGGCTTTAATGCTTCAACTGTGTCCGTGCAATACGGCAAGTGGCGCAAGGTAACGCTAGCAGAGCAAGCCACAGCTAGCTCGGCGCTTAGCACTGGGGAAAAGATAGCTGAGCTCACTAGAGCGTCCGCATTGCGTCCTAAGAGCGGTAAAACTGCGGCAGTGTGGGACTTAGCGGACGACTATGCAATTAAGTATGGAAAGATCCCAAGCAGACAAGAGTTTCTCGCTATTGCTACGAGCGAAGGAATAAATGCTTCGACAGCCGGAACACAGTTCTCCAAATGGAAAAAAGTTGCCTCCGGCCAACCGGACATCCCTGTGCCTGTGGTGCCTAAAGTTACTAAGCTTACGGATAAAGAGCGAAGACTCAAAAGCATTTTAAGCGAGGCTGAAGCACTGGGAACAAAGGACGAACTTTATGTGACTAGCCAGTTTAAGGATCAGTGGACGCCTAAACAGAAACAAGCACGGAAGGACTTGCACTACTTCATTTCTCAATCCGCAGATCAGAAAAACAAAGCAGTGGTGAAGGTAACCCCCTTTGGAGAACTGCCTAATAGATGGGTGAACAGTAAAGGTCAAAAGATGACTTATGAAAAAGTGGCGCCCCAGGATGCAAAGAGACTTCGTGCAGGAGTGGACTGGTTTAATGACATAACTTCCGGCACAGTTAGAGCTCCGGGCGATGTGCCTGGCCTTCCGGACACCTCACGCAAGATTTTTCTTTATAAGGAATACGTTAATGGCAGACCTCAAAAGAGGGCGCACTTTTCAGAGGAACGCTGGGGAATTAATAACTGGGATATGAACTTCAGCACTACGCTGCATGAAATGGCGCACAGCATTGAATACAATCGCCCAGACATTCTTGACAAGAACGACGCCTGGCTTCAAAAGCGTAGAACTAAACCCGACGGAAAAAAGGAACGTTACACTAACCGCGGAGGGAATGGTAAATGCTTTGATGATGAATGGGGTGAGAGAGGAGGTCATTTTTACACAAGCCGGAGATATCTTTGGCAAGGGGAGGTCGACGCAACGGAAGTCTTGAGCATGGGCATCGAAAGAATGTATGCTAACCCAGTGAAATTCTTTTACGACGATCCGGATCACTTTGAAGTTACACTGAAAGGACTGCTAGACTTATGGTAAAAATTTTCGTTGATACTCTCGGCATTGTGCAAGCAACTGACGAAGGAACCCTTGTCTTTGAAAACAATTCAGAGCCATATAAGGAAGTGCGTGAATTGATGCAGGACTATTACGACTTCAACAAGCTCAACGGACACAGCTCTCAAACAGAGCTCCTAATTAATGGAGCCATTAACGCCTTTGGAATAGACCGATCTGAAACCAGTATCATCATTCCGGAAACCGCTCCTCAAGAAACTTATTTCGATGAGGAGCTTAACCTAGAAAACAAAATAGTAGAATGAAATACACAATTAGCAAAACCGAATACGAACAGCTCGAAGAGGTGATTCAAAAGCAATACGATGCCAAAGGCGACGAATATCAAATTCAGCTTGAAGGTGTCGAAGATACGGGAGCCTTAAAACGTGCCAAGGAGCATGAAAAAGAAAGGCGCCACAAAGCAGAGCAAGAGCTCAAAGAAGTCCGTGACAAGCTCGACAGCAAAGAGCAAGAGATAATGGACTTGCGTAAAGGTGCAGTCAGCAAAGACGATGTTGAAGCCCTGGAGAAAAGCTATAAAGAAAAGCTTGAGGACACGCAGAAAGATTATGAAGACAGACTTAACACAAGTGAGAACTCATTGAAGAATTTACTTGTGGATAATGTAGCTAACAAACTAGCTACGGAAATCTCTACTGTGCCGGACTTGATGGCAAATGCTATTGCTACCCGGCTTACTACGGAAGTGGTCGATGGCAAAACAATTACTCGCGTCCTGGACAACGAAGGAAAGCCATCTGCGCTTACTGTGGACGAGCTTAAAAAAGAATTCATTGCCAACGAGAAATTTTCCAGTATCATCGTAGGCAGTAATGCTAGTGGGAGCGGTGCTCAAGGTAGCGGAAATGGTGGCGGTGCCGCTAAAAAATTCAGCGAGATGTCTGAATCGGAAAGAATTGATCTATACAAGTCTTCCCCTGATGATTATCGCACACTCCGAGATTCAGAAACCACTGCGCCCGCAGCTGGTTAGAATCACAAATCAAACTAACTAATAAAATAATAATAACATGGCAAACGTGCAATTGAGCGACGCTATCATCCCGGAGGTCTATTTGGATTACACCGCGAACGATAGCCCCGAAAAAACCGCTTTCGTAGAGAGTGGCATCGCAGTTACTAACCCAGTGCTTCAAGCACAGGCGAACAACGGCGGAAATACTGTAGAAATTCCTCACTGGAATGACATTGACGCCAGCGTCGAACCTAATATTGGTGACACGACTGACAACCTCGCAACCCCTAACAAGATTGGTTCTGGCAAGCAGACGGGTCGTAACGCTTACCTCAACAACGGTTGGGCAGCTAAGGATCTCGTTGGCGAAATTGCTGGCAGCGATCCAATGCGTCGTATCCGTAACAGGACTGACCGCTACTGGATGCGCAACTGGCAATATCGTATTCTTGCAACTGCGGAAGGCCTACAGGCTGACAACGTAGCAAACAATGGCGGGGATATGATTAATGACATCGCAATTGAAGATGGTAACAACGCAACCGCGGGCGCCCTTATTGGTCGCAGCGCAGTAGTAGAAACCGCCTTCACACTCGGGGACAGCTTCGGCTCAACTGGAGTGATTGCAATGCACTCAGCAGTCTACAAGCGTCTTGTTAATCTCGACGACATTGACTTCGTTAGGGACTCAACTGGAACTTTGGATATTCCAACTTACCTCGGTAAGCGTGTCGTCGTTGACGATGGAATGCCCGTAGTCGCTGGCGGAACTTCTGGATTCAAATACACCACTATCCTTTTCGGAGCTGGTGCGATTGGATACGGAATGGGCAGCCCGCTTGTTCCCGTTGAAGTAGACCGCGATCCAGCCTCAGGTGTTGGTTCCGGACTGGAGACCCTTTGGGAGCGTAAGACATGGCTCGTCCATCCTTCCGGCTTCAACTTCAACAGTGCCGCCGTTGCCAGCGAGTCTGCTACACTTGCAGAACTGCGCGACGCCACTAACTGGACACGAGTGTTCGACCGTAAGAAGATTCCGCTCGCTTACTTGGTAACGAACGGCTAACGTTCATAACTAGGTTAATGGCTAGGAGGTGCTCGGTCTCACCTCCTAGCCTAACCTAACATTCTTAAAATTATGTCAAAAGAAACTCCGTGGCAACCTGGCGAAAAACAGGACGCCCCTACCGAAAAAGAAAAGCCTGCTAAAAAGGCTAAGAAAAAGGCTCCTGCAAAGAGCTCTTCAGATACCAACGCAGATGGTAACACTCCTGGACAACGTGCAACGTTTGAACAAATTCAAGCGGGCATGAAGAAACAGAGTCAGCCATTAATCGAACGTTCTAATCGTCGCAGACGTTAAAAATAATTCGCGATGGCTTTAATAATTGAAGACGGGACTGGAGTTGCAAATGCTAACTCCTATATCACTGTCCAGGAGGCAAAGGATTACGCTGCACTGCGCAATTTAACTTTGCCAACTGTAGACGCTGACATCGAGCCTTTAATTATTAAGGCCTTCGATTATTTGGAAGGCTTCAGCTACAAGGGAGAGCCAACCAGCCCTCCCCAGGATGCAGAATTTCCAAGGGACGGACTTTATATCCAAGGCGTCTTGTTTGATAAGAACAGCATTCCTCCCAAGTTAAAAAAAGCTCAATCGCAGCTTACTTATGAAGCGACTCAAACGGACTTGCTTCCAACTGGAGATGGCAGAGAAGTAATTAAGGAGAAGGTTGACGTTATTGAAGTCCAATATGCTGAAAAGGGGACAAGCGTTTCTAAACCTAGCTTTAGTTCCGTAGAGAGCCTATTGTCGGACTTAGTTAAAACAGGAGGAGCTGGTTCCAGTTCCCTCGTAAGCTTGAGAGTCTAATGGCAGATTTCTACACAGGGCTTCGAAACACTGCTGACAAGCTTCTTAGCGATAAGGGACAAGTCGTGCGAGTTAAAAGAGCTCTCTCTAGCTTTGATCCTATAACAGGCGAAACAGTCGATGGAAGCGTTGTCTTCCAGGATTTGAACGCTGCAATATTCGACACGAAAAGCGGCACCTATGATCAATCCATTACACAAGAGAAAATTGTGGGCGAAACGAAAAGCGCCCTAGTCTCTACTAACAACTCAACGTTCACGCCTGAAGTTTTAGATGAAGTTATTATCGGACAGGAAATTTGGAAAATTTTCGGCTTTAGTAAATTAACGCCAAGCACTGTTGACGTTATCTTTAAGCTTGGGATAATGCTCGTAGGTTCATTCGAAGCTCAGATTACTTATTACATTAGACCGGACGGCTTTAAATACCTTCGTCCAGATGGGATTTCCTTTTACACTAGGCCCATAATTTAAACACTATAAAACCATGCCAGATTTACCAGTTGATGTATATATTGATGAGCTCATGCAGAAAACGAGTGCAGCTCAAGCACGGGCGCACTTAGAACTCGGAACCGCAGCTTTAAGCAGTTCGACAGAATTTGCCACAGGAGCAGAAGGGGACTTAGCTGCCACAGCTTTACAAAATGCTTCAATTTCCACGCTTACACTTCTTAACGCAATAGTAACGGACGCAACGCTGGACGATGCGGGCGACACAAGGCCTCCAAGTGCGCACTCGCACACAGCGGCACAGATAAGCGACTTTGACGCAGAGGTGAGCGCCAATGCGGATGTGATAGCAAACAAACTTGCAAGTCACGCCGCGGTTTCTGTGCTTGATTCTACTGAAATTGATTTCACGCTTGTCGGGCAGCTTATTACAGCGGCACTGAAAGACGGAAGCATTGCCCTAGCTCGATTAGATGCAGCTTTGCAAACTGCTATCGCAAACGCTAACTCCGCTTCACAGCCCGGCCACGGACATACAGCCTCAGACATAAGCGACTTTGATGTGGAAGTAAGCAATAACGCAGATGTTACAGCTAACTCGAACGCCAGGCACGATGGGATAACTAAGACGGGAACTGGAACTTACGTTTCCGTTGCTGGGCAAGTAATAAACGTAGATCCAATAGACGCTTCTGATGTCACGGATTTACAAACTGCAATCTCTGGCAATGCGGACGTTAGTGCAAACAAAGCGCAACTGGCGACGTTCTGGGAGGGCAATAATTTAGCAGCAACGGCAGACCCAGTCGCCACGGACGACATTAACTCAGGTTATGAAGTCGGTAGCGTTTGGATTAATACTACCTTGGACACTGCATTCAGATGCGTAGACAATACAGTGGGAGCGGCGGTATGGACTTCAGGAGGAGGAGGCGGGGGTGCAGCAACTTCTACGGATTCTACAGGTGTTCTGACGGGCGGAGTTTTAAGCCTTGGAGCTACGTCTACCCGCTATTCAATATCTGATGGAACGGGAATAATTGTAGACGAGTTAGGCAATAAAACAGAAGTGACATGGAGCAGTCTTTTAAACATTGAGCCCGGTGCCATCAACGCTCAGCAAATTACTTTCGTTAGTATTAACTCAGTTGGTGCAGTTATTGAGCAAGCGGATCCATGGACTCCTCAACAACGAAGAACACAGATTTGTATTGGAGTAGCTGTTCACGTAGATTTCACAAACGTAGTGGCTGTCAATAATGAGCAGGTCGTTAGCTTCAATCCGCATTCCTCAGCTTACGATATAGGTGAAGCATTAGGTTTCTTGAACCTGGAAGGCAATGAGTTCATGCCTAATGTAGCTACTCCTACAATGGCGATCAAGAAGGACGCAGGTGAAATTTTCAAAATGGGTGCCAACTATGACACGGATTCATTAGCTCCTCATAATAAAGTTCTACCCGAATTAGCTCCTGTAACTTTCGGCTACAGATACTCAGCTGGTAACACAGATTTTAACCAGACAGTTATTGACCCTAATAATCTCGACGACGGGGCGAACGGCTTAACACTAATTTCTGGAAATGCTACTGCAAACAGATGGAGCATTCAAAGGGTCTACAGTTTCATTTCTAACAATGTATTTATACAGAGGGGAAGGGAAGAGTTTGGATCATTGGCGGACGCGATAGCGGGAATAGGAACGGAGGCCTATGAGGTTGAAGGTTCTATAGCCGCTAACGGATTATTCAGAGGTTACATTATCGTGAAGAAGGGCGAAACAGATTTGAACTCTGCAAACGCTACTTTCATTACTGCTTCCAAATTTGGAGCGGCTGGAGCGGGTAGCGGAGCAAGTCCTCACACCCCAGAGGGAACGGCAGTCTTATCAACAGGAGAAACGGAAGGAATTAAATACCTGCAAGAGCAAGGTAACGATACATCAGAATGGGAATACGTCTACGAGACTTTAGGCTTTGCTTGTTCTGATGAAACAACCTTTCCGATAGATACAGGGGACAGAATAAAATTTGATTGCCCGTTTGATTTTCGAGTGACTAGGGTTTACGCAACCGTAAACGACTTTCCAACTGTCAGTTCTTTGTTCCTTAACATAAGGGCAGAGGGAGTTGAGATTCTAGGAACTGATTTAGCAATTCCAGCGGGGACGCATAACGGGGAGACAAGCGTATTTGCTGCGGCAGCGGCTAACTACCTAATCAACAAGGGTGATGAAATTATTTGCTCAGTAGAACTTCAAGATTCTGGTTTAGCCGCATCCGGTTTGAAAGTATTTATGGAAGGAATTAAAGTCTAACGACCAATGAAAAATTATACACTATATCAAATTTCTGTATCGGAACCTGTATTGCCGATCAACCGTAAGCATCCTCACAAGGACGGAGAAACCTTTCCTCATGATTTGCCGGACGATTATGTTTACTTGGAAGAATCCGTTGCAGACGATCCAGCGTTTGATCCTGCAACGCACAGAGTAAAGCTAACTCAAAACTGGGTTTACGATGTTCCTAACTTGCAAGCGATACGGCAGAAAGAATTGGTTGCATTGCCCGTTCCAAGCGATACCGAATTAGCAAGGACTCAAATGGCAGCGGATTGGAGGTTGTTAGATTTTGAGTTAAGGGGTTTGTTTCACTCACAATACATGGCAGCAAATAACTTGCTAGACGAAGGGGACTACGAAGCTGCAAAAGCACTTGTGGACGGCATAGATCCATTTGAAGTCATTAAAGGGAATCCCACCAAGCTCGCGACGTTCAACGGAGTTAAGGCTCAATTTTCGGCAGCGATAACAGCGTTGCCAACTCCCCCAACTCCACCCATAGATCCCATCTAACATGATTTTAAATCCTTATCGCTTCGCAACAGCAGGCACTTTCGGCAACAACAGCCGTGACTTCGATGGCACTGAGGACTGGATTCATATTGGCGATGTTTTTAACTTTGACAGCACTGGAGACGATGAGGTGTTTACCCTTGCGGCATGGGTAAAAATATCAGAGACGGCCTTCCAGCACATACTTGGAAGGTTCGGCACAGCTACCACAGACCGAGCTTGGATGTTCTATGCTACCACAGCGGCAAAGCTGCGTTTTTTCTGGTCGCAAGAAACTGGAACAGGACGGATCTACGAAACATCGGCAGCAGTTATTGACTCTACAGCGTGGGTGCATGTGGCAATTGAATACGATGGAACACAGGCAGTTTTTGACGACCGAGTGACTATGTATATCAACGGCGGCACAGGGCTAACATTCGGTAGCGGACTATCTTCCGTCAGCGCAGTAGGAAGCCCAAATTACATTCAAACCGTCACCGCACCGCTCAACATTGGAGGCAGCACCAACGATGCCTCTGGCACAAGCCTAACAAGACTCACTGATGGCAAGCTGGCAGACGTGCGAATCTATGACGCGTTAATTGGCTCGACTGAGGTGGCAAACCTAGCCGCTGGCACAGACTACCAGACCAACCTCGTCGGCTGGTGGTTGCTCGACACCGATGATGTTAATGACAACGCTGGGGTGAACGATGGCACAAACGAACCAAGCGGAGGAACGCCATCAGTATTCGACACGGACGGACCACTAGACTAATGCAAGACGAGCGCACTATCTACATGCAACACCAACTCTAATGGACTCAGCATATTAACCCATGAGCTTTGAAAGCGACATAATTGACTTCAGAAACAAATCCCTTGTTCAAGTGGATAGGATAAGAAGGGGCGTCATCCTAAAATTGTTTTCTGCCGTTATATTAGACACGCCTGTTCAAACAGGATTGCTTCGAAGCAACTGGCAGACTAGCGTAGGTCGACCTAATGACAAAGTTATTAGCACAGCTAGCCAAGGAGGGAATGCTGCAATGCAGGAAATTTCTAGCAACTTAGGCATGTTCGGCGACGACGTTCATATGACTAATAACCTTCCTTATGCCAGGGTCGCTGAGTATGGACTTTGGAACGGGCCTACTGCAAAAGTAAATGCAAAAGGATTTAGTAAAAAAGCTCCTAGCGGAATGATGCGGAAGAATGTCATTCGTATTAAAAAGCATCTTAAAAAATTAGTCAAATGAGCTCCAAAGTTAGATCCGCATTAATTAAAGCAGTCGTTGATTTGAATGCAGCGAATTGGAACTACACTATCGTCGGGGAGAACAGCCCGGAAGCTCCTAATCATAATGAACCCTGGCTCGGGCTTAATTACATCCCAGACATCCCAGACGTTGCAACTTTAGGCGACGGGGGTGAAGATGATATAAGGGGCATCTTGCAAGTAGATGTTTTTCTTCCTTTGGGTAAAGGTGAGAAACAAGCTTTAGACGTTGCTGATTCTTTTAGAAGTTACTTTACAGCCGGGCGCCGATTAAGTTACAGTGGCCAAGAAGTTGTGATAGTAGGATGCGGCAGATCGAGCGGGTTCGTAAGCGACAACTTTTTCAGGATACCTGTATCGGTGATTTGGTATTCACGCCTCATTAGGGCAATCAATTAAAACTAAAACACCATAAAACTATGTCAGACGCATCACGCCACGCATTATATCAAGTGCTCGAGTCTACCTACGGGACAACTCCTGCAACGCCTTCATTCGACAAGGTGCGCCACACTGGCGTCACCATAGGATTATCGAAGGACATTAGCCTATCCGAGGAACTTAGAGAGGACCGCCAAATTGGCTGTTCTAAACATGGCCCCAGAACTATTTCAGGGGACATTGCTTTTGAGCTAAGTTACGGATCATTCGACACGCAACTAGAAGCAGTAACTCTCGGGACTTGGGAAGTCGACGGAGGGGGTGCTGGAATCGACAGACTCAAAGCGGGCGTTGCACGTCGTAGCTTTTCTGTTATGCGACACTTCTCAGATCAAGGAGGGGGCGACAAGCCTTACCACTTGTTCACAGGAATTGAATATAACACGATGAACTTAACAGTAGCTCCTCAAGGGATTCTTGCTGGAACTTTCGGAGTTGTAGGACAAGACATGGCAGTCAGCGACACCGCTCCGGCTGGAGCAACGTTAGGAGCTGCGACTGAGAACTGTCCTTTCAACGGGTTTACTGGAGCTATTAAAGAGAACGACATTCTTATTGGAGTTGTTACTGAGCTTACGCTAACTCTGGAGAACGGACTTGAATCTCGTTTAGTTGTGGGCAGTGATAAAACTATCCTTCCACAAATCGGACGTTCTAACCTTTCTGGGCAAGCGACTGTTTACTTTGATAACGCTACACTGCTTGAAAAGTTTCTTAACGAAACAGAATCCAGCATGGAGTTTGAACTAAACGACGGCATTAACAAATACACAGTTCTTATTCCTCGCATTACCTACACCGGAGGAGCTAACCCGGACACAGCAGGTGAGGGCTCAATTACTTTGGCACTTCCTTTCCAAGCACTCGTCGATGACGTAACTGTGGAAAGCAATATTCAAATCGATCGCTCGGCAGTCTAACGGTTCTGTCTAGTAGTAGTGAACAACGGAGGGGTGCGTATTCCTAATCTAATAACGCACACTAATTAAAAAAAGACCAATGAAAGACCTAGAACTATTCAGCACATCAGAGCTCGGCAATGCCGGAGTTAAGATTCCTTTGACCGATGTGGAGGGAAATAAAACGGAGCACTGGATCAAAATCGTAAGTATCGATTCGACACAGTTTAAAAAAGCGCAAAGCCTTTTCCGAAAAGCAATGCTAGACACCCACGCAGACGAAGAGCCGGACGAGGCTCTTTTCAACGACCCGGAAAAAGCTGACAGACTAACCACCGAACTACTAGCTTCATTAGTTGTAGCTTGGAGTTTTAAAAACGACGACGGGACACCTTATGAATGTTCTAAAGCTAATGTTATTAAAGTTCTACGGGATGCTCCAGTTCTCGCACAAGAAATTGACGAGGCTTCTGCGCAACGTAGAAATTTTATCAAGCGGAGCTCGACAAAATCTGCAACTTCGCGAAGCAAGAGTTCGAGCTCCAGAAATATCCGGAAAACTCAAAAGTCAGTAAGCTAGCTCACTTAGAGCAAGTCTACAAGACAACTGGGATAAAGCCTAAAGAATTAATTCGATCTAAACTGCCCGAGCATTTAAGTTACCTATTTCACTTTTACAAAGAACTTAAAAACGCTGAGCCACTAACTTACCTAGAGATTAAAGCATGGACTGACTTAACAGGAACAACGCTAAGTGATTTTGATGTAACTGCATTAAGACAAATCGATCTAGTTTTCCTAACCACACTCACAACGAATAATGACTGAAGATGTAGCAAGACTAAGATTAACTGTAGAGTCAAGAGGAGTTGCTAAGTCGCGCACTGAGTTGCAAAAGTTATCCAGGCAAGGCAAAAGAACACAGGAATCACTAGGCGGAGTTAAACGTTCCGCTGGCGCTGTGGCAGCTAGCATGGTAGGAATGGGAGCTGTGCTTCTCACTGTAGGCGCGACGCTTACAAAGATAACTCGTAATTGGTTTAGCTTTAACAAAGCTATGCTCGAGGTGCAAACGATTGCGGGAGTAACGGCCGACGAAATGAAAGGGCTTCGAATGCAAGCGTTAAAGCTTTCACAGACCCTGGGTGTTGACGCTACGGATGCAGCGCGAGGTTTTTATCAAGCCATCTCCGCTGGAGTTGCTGCCCAGGATGCTGCCGCGTTTGTAAGCCAGGCAGCTAAGCTGGCACAAGCGGGAATCACAGATGTGGGCACTGCCACAGACTTGCTGACGACTGCTTTAAACAGCTACGGCAAATCTACAAGCGAGGCGGTTAAGGTAAGCGATATGCTTATGGAGACGGTGGTTCTGGGTAAGACTAACATGCCTCAACTGGCAAAGAGCTTTTCCCGTGCTTCCGCTGCGGCTGCAAACATGGGCGTTGAAATGTCCGAGCTCCTGGGCATCACTGCGATGCTTACTAAGCAGGGCGTTCCAACTGCGGAAGCAATGACGCAAGTCAAAGCCGCGCTAACTGCACTGGTAAACCCCTCCAAGGAGTTACAGTTCCTTTATGAAGAGATGGGTGTGTCGAGCGGTCGCGCACTAATCGAGCAAGAGGGCTTAGCCGGAGCTTTAGATAAAGTTAGAACTGCTACCCAAGGAAACGATTCAATGCTCGTTAAGGCGTTGCGTTCAACGGAAGCTTTGAACGGAGCTTACGGCATAACCGGAGACAAGTTAAAAGAAACCCAAAAGCTGACTGAACAAGTCGCTGATTCAAATGGCAGAGTTGCAGAAGCGTCAAAGATTGCAGCTAACGAAATTGGCCCAGCGAGCGAAAGGATAAGCGCCTCGTTTACTATAATGGCAGAGTCTATCGACAAAGCCACGAACGCTAGTCAGTTTCTGATTGATGCAATGAACGGAATATCAGACACGATTTCCGATCCTGCATTTAGCGAAGCTTACTGGACAGCTTTGGCAGAAGGCCCGGAAAGGTTTTTCAAATGGTTCCTAACGGGTAAAGGTTACATAGAGCAGACAAATGATGAGATCGCTAAAATAGGACTCACCCTGGAGCAGCAACGCAGATACGAAGAAAATATAGAGACTCAAAGGAGGCGCAACCAAGCGGCTCAAATGACGGCTTTAGAAACTGCGCAACGTTACGTGAAGCTGCAAAGAGCTTTGGAGATAGCTGAAGGCGGCAGATTTACAAAGAGCATTGCTAGCTTAAAACAGGAGCTGACTTATTTGGATGAAAGCATTGGCAAGCTGGATCGCAAAGAAAGAATTCTTATTAACTATCAAACCCAAATCGAAAGGGTAAACGTTCAGCTTAAAAGAAACTTAATTACACAAGAGCAATGGAAGACTAAGGTCGATCAAATTAAGCGGGCGTATGAGGATGTCATCACTAACGGCGATCTCCTGGACAGAGCCATAAGAAACGTTCGCGATACTGCCATTAGCACTAACAAAGAATTTGAAAACTGGAAAACCAATATCCTAGAAGCCGCGAGCAATAGTAGCTTACTTCTCAAGCGTATTATAAACGCGAAAGAAATACGGCAGTCTCAAAGCCGCATTGATGAAATAATGCTAGGCTATGAAGATGACAAGCTGGCCGCACTTGAAAAACAGAAAAAGGAATACGAAGACCATTTAAAGTTAGGAGGACAGCTAACTGAAAAGCACCAAGGCATTTTAAATCTTATTAACAATGCTATCGACAGCATGCGCGAGTTCAACAGTGAAGCTCGCAAGTCTGCTACGGATAAAACTTATGACTCGCTCAAGGAGAATTTGAGAACTCCGTTAGAAGTTGCAACTGCTGAGCTTAACAAAGCACAGGAGGCGATTGGAGCGAAAGCTAACATCAGCATGGATGAACGGGCGGACATGCTCGCTCGAGCTACTAATAGGTTCCTTGAAGCGACTAAGGATCCTGAGAGTGCGAAAAAGGCGGGAGGGGGTGTGGACAAAGCTACCCAGGAAGCGGAGAGACGACAGCAAGAGTTTGAGCAGTTGGAAATGAGCTTGATGACAGAAGAAGAAGCAATAATGCGAAGCTACAATGAGCGGATGCAGATTGTCATCAATGCTACGGAAATGACAGAGCAGCGCAAAGCTGAAATCAAGCAACGCATAACAGCAGACACGAACCGCAAGCTGGACGACATGGAGCAAAGGCGCTTGCAAACTTCACTCCGAGTTGCGTCTGACTTCTTTGGGGGAATGAGTCAGCTTGCGGCAAGCTTTGGTAAGAAGGGTGCTAAGATTGCGAAAGCTGCCGCTATTGCACAAGCAACCATCGACATGTATGCCTCCGCAGTGGCAGCATACAAGTCCGTAGTAGGCGTTCCCTATGTAGGGCCTGTGCTGGCGCCAATCGCAGCGGCAGGAGCTATCGCAGCAGGTGTCGCGCAAATACAAGCTATTAGATCGCAACCTGTGGGCGGTTATGCACAGGGCGGTATTATACCGGGCACGTCCACATCCGGAGACCGCTTGACTGCAAACGTCAACAGCGGCGAAATGGTTCTGAATAAACAGCAGCAAACAAACTTGTTCAGAATGGCTTCTCAAAAGAAAAATTCCGACTCGTCCGGAAGGGGAGGAAACGTCACCATCATAAATCAAACACGGGGCGAAGTTTCAGGGGAGCAATCAACAGACTCAGAGGGTAACATGCAAATTCTAATCCGCGAAGCTGTGCAGCAAACAAAGAACGAACTTACTAATGAAGCCTCGTTAGGCGGAGGCAGTTTTCTTCCAGCTATGGAAGGCGCTTACGGAATAGCTAGAAAATAAAAGTATGATTAACTGGAACGATCTTAACATAGCCCAGCCAGCTTCTTTAAAGGTAAATAACATTTCGCCAGTCGTTCGAAAGAGGATGGAAAACGGAAGAACGTTTCAGAGGAGGCGTTACACTAAGTCCCACGAAGTAGGAAGGGTGAATTTTAATTTCCTGGGCAGCAAATTCCAAATCTTTAAAGGCGCTTGGAAAATATATTTGAATGAAGGCATAGATTGGTTTCTCATGGATCTCCCTATTGGAGGCACGGAAGAGATGACGCTGTGCCAAGTGCGCTTCGTTAGTGATTATTCTTTCTCTTATAATTCGCCTTACAATGTTGACGTTAGTGCTAGCATTGAATTCTTTGAAGTTCAATCCGCAGACGAATTGGCTTTGTTTAACTTGACGTCTGTTGGCTCACCCTTGCCCTTTCCGGATGCTACAATCCGAGAAGTTACTTATACAAATAAAACGACTGGAGGAAATGCTTACGCGGCTATTAGCAGCAGCCAAGGACCCTATGCTGTTCAATGGTGGGATGGAACAATCACGACAAATAACAGCGTCGCCTTTTTAGTCAAACTCATGCCCGCTACTTCAGCGGAAACATATTTTAGAACGCTTCAATGGAAATGTGTTTCGCTCGCTGACCCGACTCCAGTTCCTAACACGGCAGTCCGGGTCATAGCAGGTAGCTCAGCGGGATTCATAAAATATTTAGACTTAAACGAATACCCTAGTGAGCCTGTTAATTCGATCATTGATATGAATAACACTTATGAATGGGAGCCAGACAAATTTGGAGGAACTACACTTCTCATTCCGGTAGAAGGGCAGCTCTCCTCTTGTAGAATTAGTCGCACTGAAAAGCCTACAACCTTAGCTTTTAAGTATAAGACTGCGGGTTACGTACTGCAAAACGGAATAAATATGTCTTACATGCCGCAAGTAACCAGCGTCACCTTTGAACATGAAACTCCAGGAGAGTTGTGCAGGGCGGAGACTGTGATATTTTCGTTCGATATGAACTTTGATAACGGTAATGGTCATGTGGACTGGAGCAGTTTACATGTACTAGATATAGCGGGAGAGGGTTCCGCAGCTACAAACACTTTCGACTTGAGTTTTAACGATAACATCCAAGAACTAACATTAGGAAAAACAAGTAATCGCACTATTATGCTAATAGATAACAATCCTCAACTCGCAGCTCTTAATTTTGTTAATCCTTCAACCTTTAACTATATTAATCTTCGCGACTGTAATTTTTCAGTCGCAGCTATAAAAGCCTTCATTGACGACGTGACACCTGCTCCGGGATTGTCTGGAATTTCGGAGCTTCAACTCGGAGGAAATCCGTGCTGGGTTGTAAATCAGCTAGACCAAACACATCCGGACACGCCATACGTTGAAGCAGCATGCGCAACGAAAGGAATCTTATTAGTAACATCCTAAACAATGAACGAAGATTATTCAGAAGCTCTTAAAGAAGTTGCTACAATAGCGCCAAGCGACGTTGCTATCCTGGAGACTTTAAGCATATCCCACCCAGAGGGTGGCGCTATAA
>Ga0115548_1000600_pt1 | contig 20818 bp, 22 predicted proteins | sample COGITO_mtgs_1004_4_FD_87187 | JGI IMG/M metagenome (GOLD analysis project Ga0115548, IMG submission 87187) | Pelagic marine microbial communities from North Sea - COGITO_mtgs_100423 | ecosystem: Environmental > Aquatic > Marine > Epipelagic | place: Germany:Helgoland, sampling site Kabeltonne...
TAATCCGGACAGTCGTTTGGTTTGTCATCCCGACAGAGCGCAGCGACGAGGGATCTCGCTGTCCTTAATCCGGACAGTCGTCGCAATACAGATAAATCCCATTCGGGTCAGTTAATGTATTTAGAACTTCCAATGGCTCAAGCACTTTCACCATCTGTTTCTGCAGGTTCTTCGGCAACCAACTATTGAGCCCTGCCGCTGTTACCGCAGCACTGATATTGCCATTAATCTCCATCATTGCCTGTTCCAGAAAGCTCAGCTTTTTACGGCGATAGTCAACTTTGTAGTCGCTGATGCCGGCCAGTGTTGCCGCGCTTGCAATCGCATCATTAAGGTCGCCAAGCTCATCGACTAGACCCAGCTGTAAAGCCTTCTCGCCAGTCCAAACCCGACCCTGAGCAATTTTATGAATGTCGCTGGGCGTTGAATTGCGCGAGTTGGCTACCAGTGACAGAAAGCGCGTGTAAACATGTTCCACGCCGGATTGAATAATCATCTCGGCCTGAGGTGTCATAGGTTGATCCAGTTGCATCATCCCTGAAATAGATGATGTGCCAACACCGTCTGAGTGAATTCCCAGAGCCTGTAAAGAGTCCTCAAAAGTAGGGATAACCCCAAACACGCCAATTGATCCGGTGATGCTGGTCGACATAGCCATCACAAGGTCTGATTCGGTGGCAATCCAGTAGCCGCCGGAAGCCGCATAACTGCCCATAGAGACAACCACAGGAATGTTGTTTTTGCGGGTTTCAGCAATGGCATCGCGGATAACGTCCGAGGCAAAGGCGCTGCCGCCGGGGCTGTCTACACGCAACACTATAGCTTTAACTTTTTCGTCATCCTGTATCTCTTTAAAAATACTGGCAATGGTATCGCCGCCGACAGTGCCCTCGGGTTGATTGCCGTCAAGAATATTACCGCTGGCGACAACCAAGGCTACTTTAGGTTTGGATTTGTCGACCGCATTAAGTTTGCTCAATTTTATATGATTGAGATAGGCGGGCATTCCAACACTGGCAAAATCACCGTTGGAGGTTGGCAGTATCTGTTGCAGATAGTTTTGGGTTTCACTTCTTGTGGCAACCCTATCAACCAGTCCCTGGTCGAGAACCATTGCTGAGACATCACCATTGGCGCTGGCTAATCTGCTGTGCATATTATTCACTAGGTCATCGATGGCGCCGGTGGGAAGACCGCGCAAATGCTCTACCTGTGAAGTGTAAAACTTCCATAGAGAGTCGATCAGTTCGCGGCGATCGGCGCGCGCTTCGTCAGACATGCTATTGGCTATAAAGGGTTCAACAGCACTTTTATATTTACCGACTCTAAAGATATGCATATTGACCTTGAGCTTATCCAGCGCCTCTTTGTAGTAGCTGGTATAAGAGCCAAAACCGGTGAGCATAATTCGGCCCATCGGATTAATAATTATTTCGTCGGCATGTGCCGCCAGAAAATACTGCTGCTGAGAAAAGTTATCGCCAATGGCAATAATGGGTTTGCCGCTTTTTTTGAAGCGTTGCAATGCGCTGCTGATCTCTTCCAGTTTGGCGATGCCCCCACCGGCCAAGTAATTGGTATCGAAAAGAATATGCGTAATGCGCTCGTCATACTGTGCGTAGTCGAGGGCGTCGACTATATCTCTAACCAGAGTTTCTGCATCTCGATGATCGGATTGAGAGAGCGCTTGAGCGAAGGGGTCGATATAGGAGCGCTGATCGACCAGTACGCCGCTTGGGGCTAAGTAAAGTGCCCCTTTGTCAGGCATCGGCTGAATATCATCGGCAAACATGCCGCCAATAATGATCAGAAAAAACACCACAAAGAGCAGGCTGATCAGATGGCGGATAACATTAACGACCTTGCCTATAAATCGGAAAAACCTGCGTATAAAGCCTATTTTTTCACTCATTTGGATTCCTTTTCAATTGTCACTTTGCAGTTATAGATTATTAATCATAAATTAATAGTTATAGATTATTTGTCTGACGTATGCGGGCATAAGTCATCGAGGCGCTAAACAGTACAACGGTTAATATCATTTCAATGATATCCAGTAGCTGAGGTTCGGGAACAGTCAGCTTGTAAACCAGAATAGCGAAATACATCAGCAGCGCAAAGCCCATCCAGATAAGGTTGCGAATGGTATCTGTAATCATGCCGGGAAGAAAAATAGCCAGAGGTAACAGATAGGCAACAATATAAAGAAGAGGGGCACTCTTCATCCACAGGTTGACGGCAATAATGACAAACAAAAGTGCATAGCTGCTGCGGGTTAGAAATTTGCTGATCGAGAGTTTCAGTTCGGTGGTCAAGTTAATCTGCCTTAGGATGCAATAAGTTGGGTGGCCAGTTTAGCAATACGCTTGCCCTGAGCATGGCAAAGTTTTATTTCATCAGCGCTGAGTTGATCGCTCTGAAGGTGGCTAGCGCCGTAGGGGGTGCCGCCACTTTGCGTGCTGTGTAAGCTGGCTTCTGAATAGGGTATTCCGCCTATCAGCATGCCTTGGTGTAACAGTGGAATCATCATTGTGAGCAATGTGCTCTCCTGACCGCCATGCAGACTTGAGGTCGAGGTGAAGACCCCGGCGGGCTTATCAATTAAGTTGCCATTCATCCACAGGCCTGCAGTGCCATCGAGAAAGTATTTTAACGGCGCGGCCATATTGCCGAAGCGGGTTGGGCTGCCCATCAGCAGACCGCTGCAGTTGGCGAGATCCTCTTCGCTGCAATAGATATCACCGCTGTCTGGAATATCTTCTTGGGTGGCTTCGCAGATAGTAGAGACTGCCGGCACTGTGCGCATTCTTGCTTCCATACCGCCGGCTTCAACGCCTTGGGCGATCTGTTCGGCGAGTTTTTTGACATGTCCGTTGCGGCTGTAATAGAGGACTAATACATAAGGTTTTGACATTAGAGTATCTCCAGCACCAGTTCTGGTGGTCTGCCAATAATGGCTTTGTCGGCGACCACAACAATGGGTCGCTCAATCAGTTTGGGGGTTTTTACCATCGCTTCGATGAGCTGCTGTTCTGTCAGACTGGTATCGGCAAGGTTTTGCTCTTTGTAGGCCTGTTCGCCCTTGCGCAATAACTGTCGCGCACTGATGCCCAGTTTGCTGAGCAGCTCGGTGATCGCCGGTGCATTAAGAGTTGATTCCAGATAGAGCACAACCTCTGGCTCAGTACCCTGATTTTTAATCAACTCTAGTGTCTGTCTTGATTTAGAGCAGCGAGGATTGTGGTAAATGGTCGCCATCGTCTATCCTTATAGCTTATAAATGGTTTAGATGACTATTGTACGGGCAAATGGTTTTAAACATAAAGGGAGGTTTTACGCTATGACCAACAGGTTGCAGGCTGGTCTACAAAATATATCTGATGGCATGGTTCGCGGCGGGGATTTTTTGCGCTATCTGCTACAGCGTTTTAATCGCGACGGCTGTCGTCAAAGTGCTGCGGCTCTTACTTATATGAGTCTGTTTGCCATCGTGCCAATGCTGACATTGATGTACAGCATGTTTTCGCTGGTGCCGGCATTTAATGAAGTTGGCTCGCAGGTTGAGGCGTTTGTTTTTTCGAAGTTTCTGCCCAGCAGTGGTCAGGAGATAAGTCAGTATCTGGCTGAGTTTTCGTCGCAGGCGCGCAAGTTGAGTTCCGCTGGTGTGGTTATTCTTATGGTCACTTCGTTTTTGATGCTCGGCAATATAGAAAAGACCTTTAATCATATCTGGGCGACGACGGGCAGTCGTAAGGGATTGGCTGGGTTTTTGGTCTATTGGGCGATTCTGAGTCTGGGGCCTTTGTTGCTGGCGGCGGGGATGGTGATGAAGACTTATCTGGTTTCTTTTCAGTTGATTGTCGATGAGGTTGATAGTCTGGGGGTGTCGGCAGTTCTTTTTTCTTATCTGCCTTGGTTGATGACTTGGTTGGCATTTACGCTGCTTTATATTGCGGTGCCCAATTGTAAGGTTCGAACTTCTTACGCTATTTTTGGTGGGCTGGTTACCACGGCGTTGTTTGAAACTGCGAAGACATTATTTGGTTTGCTGGTGGCCCATTCCAGTTATACCAGCGTATATGGTGCATTCGCGGTAATACCGCTGTTTTTGTTATGGATTTACCTGCTCTGGGTACTAATTTTAATTGGTGCTGAGCTGGTTCGTAGTTTGGAGACGTTTCGCTTTGAGGGACGTGGCACTGCGGTGCCAGATTTGCTCGCTGTAGTCATTGTTTTGTGGCAGTGCTGGCGGCGTCAGCAAAAGGGTAAGACGCTGTCGGACAGTTCGATGACGGTGGTCGGTCTAGATGCTGAGCACTGGCGACGGTTGCGCAATATGCTTTTAGAGAAGAATATTTTGGAGAAGACTTCAAGAGGGCAGTATGTGCTAATTCGCGATCTAGGCAGTATCACGCTAAATGATGTGGTTAGCTGGCTGGGCGGTAATTTCCTTAGCTCTACGGATGTGATGGGTGAAAAGCTGATTGCCAGTCACCCTTGGTATAAAGAGTACGATATGCTTATCGGCGATAATCGCGCAGCTGTTGAGCGCAATATGTCGGTTAATTTACAGACTCTGTTTGCAGGTGATAGTCGTTCAGTGAACAGTACAGAATAGTAAGAGAAGGGTTGATGATTAAAAGATCAATGGCAAAAATAGTATGGCTTTGTTTGGTGCTGGCTGGCTGTGGTGGTGGGGTGAGTCACTCGCCGGTAGCTTTGGTGGGTGGTGATAGTTATAGCTTTAAGAATGATCAGGGCCAATACACGCTTATTAATTATTGGGCTATTTGGTGCACGCCGTGCCGCGAGGAAATTCCGGAGTTAAATAAGCTGGCTGTGGAGTATGCCGATCAGTTGACGGTTCTGGCCGTTAATTTTGATAGTGAGCAGGGCGATAAGTTGTTGGCTCAGGTGGAGAAGTTGGGGATTGAGTTTCCATCTCTACAGAGTGACCCAAGGGCTATTTGGTCGCTGAAGCCGGTGTCGGTTTTGCCTGAGACTTTGATTATAGATAGTGAGGGTGTTTTGATTCACCGCCTTATCGGGCCGCAGACTCTTGAGTCTCTCGCGGACAAAGTCATCCCAACGAACTAAGGTCACCCCAGCGAACTAACGTCATCCCAGCGAACTATCGCCACACCAGCGAAGGAACGTCACCCCAGCGAAGGCTGGGGTCCATTAACGCCGGTACAGCCCAGCCACATAGGTAACACTTATTACTCAATAGAGTTAAGGCGCTTCCTATGTCCTAGCGGAAGACAGGCCTCGTAGCCATTGGCTCACTACCTTTTTTTGGAGCGGAATCGCCTCTGCACCTATCCTTGAGATCGGTCCCATGGGTTGATAATTTTCAGCGTTCGCACAACTCGCTAACGCTCAAACAAGTGCTCTCTCAACCTGAAAATTATCAACCCATAAGCGGGCCCTGATTGATCTCAAGGATAGGTCCAGAGACTATTTGAACTTGCGCGGTAACGTCCAGAAAAAATCGTCAGCTCAAAGAAAAAACCTTTGTTCCAGTCAAAACATCGTCCTTGCAGCGAAGGAACGTCACCCCAGCGAAGGCACGTCACCCCAGCGAAGGCTGGGGCTAGGGTTGGAATCCCTACCTGTAGCATCAAAACACCGTCATTCCAGCGAAGGCTGGAATCTCTACTTATAGATCCAGGTCTTCGTTGATGCAGGCTGGTCTTGGGGTGACAGTCTGAGTAGACAGCCTAACTATATCGAGCACTCTCCCAAGCATGCATCGCATGCTTTCTAATAGTCCCCCAATGATAGCCACCAATATTGCCGCTCTGCTGCAATACCCGATGACAGGGAATAAAGAAGGCAATTGGGTTAGATCCAATCGCCGTACCAACCGCCCGCGCAGCCTTGGGCCTACCCACCGCCTCGGCAACTTGGCTGTAACTGGCTAGGGCTCCCTCAGGAATTCGTAACAGCGCACGCCAAACATTAATTTGAAAATTGGTGCCCGAGACATGCAGTGAAAGAGGGCGGTCAATTTTTTGATTATCAGTAAAAAGAGACTCAATTATATTCAGCCTATCTGAGTCACGATTGCGCAGAGTAGCTTTCGGCCAGCGTCTTTGTAAATCAGCAATATGAATCTCTATTTGATCCTGATCTATAAAGGAAAGTTTGCAAATCCCCCGCGCTGTTGCCGCCACAAAAACACCCCCAAAGGGACTGCTATAAACAGCGTAGTCGATACTTACACCCGCACCCCCAGTTTTAAATTCCCCGGGGGTAACCGCTTCCAATTGCACAAAGTGATCGTGCAATCGCGAGGCGCTACTCAGTCCAACCTTGTCAGAGACTGCCAGCAACGTTCGCGCCTCGGCCAGTAACTGCTTGGCCCGTTCGACAGTCAGTATCTGCAGATATTTTTTCGGAGTCACACCGGCCCAGCGACTAAACAGGCGCTGAAAGTGAAAGGGGCTAAGATTGAGCTGTGCAGCAATAGCCTCTAAGCTGGGCTGATGGTCTGCATTGGCAGCAATAAACTCAATTGCCTCAGCGATACGTTGATAGTCAGAAATCATAGAGTCAGTATTGCCGACTGTGGGTTATTTATCGACCCGAATCTTGCGCTTTATCGGCGGATAGATAATAAATTCCTGCTCCGACTACGATAACTCCAATACCCATCCACCCTTCTTGTGGGCGGGAAAGTAAAACATAGCTGAGAGTCCACAATGTCACGCCAAGATAGATTAGTGGCGCTAAAGGATAGGCAAAGGTTTTGTATGCGCCTTGAATATTCAACTTTTTAAAACGCAGTACAAAAACTCCCAAGACAGAAAAGAGCGTATTGACGCCAAGTACAAAGCTGGCAAAAATCAGCACTGACTCAAAGGTGGCGGTAAGAATAAAAAATAACGCCAGCAGTCCCTGAAAGATAACCGCGGTGACCGGTATGCCTTGGGTGTTACACGCAGCCAGTCTCGAGAACACTCTAAAATCTTCACCGATCACCTGTAGTACCCGAGGTCCAGCCATGGTCATGGCGCTTACTGTCGAGACTAATAAAAGCGCCAATACCGCGCCCATTATTTTTCCAGCGTTAGAGCCCAGTGCTTGGTCGGCAACAATAACCCCGACCTCGAGTTTTCCCTCAAGGCTGGGAATTGGCGCGGCACTTAAAAAGGTAAAGTTAAGCAGTAAGTAGAGCATCATCACCACAGCAGTGCCGACAAATAGCACTATTGGTAGGTTGCGCTGTGGGTTGTCCATTTCACTGGTGACATAGGTGGCGGCATTCCAGCCTGTATAAGCGTAATTGACATAGATAAGTGAAACCGCAAAGGCACCACTGAAGAGTAATTTATGATCCCCCGCCTGTGGTGAAAAATCTAAGGCCTGTGGTGAACCACCCCAAATAAAGATGACTGAGCAGAATAGAATAATTAACAGTACTTTTAAGGCGGTAAATATCTGCTGAACTTGACTGCTAGTCTGGCGCGAGAGGCAGTGTAAAAACGTCAACAGTATAACCAGCGACGCCGCAGATACAGTGCGAGAGATTTCTGGAAATACTGCTGATAAGTAGGCGCCAAAGGTCATGGCAGCTAAGGCAACTGGAGCTGCAAAGCCGACGGTGGCAGAAACCCAGCCGGAGATAAAGCCAGCGCAGGGGTGGTAGAGTCGCGACAGAAAATTATATTCACCGCCAGAGCGCGGCAGATTGGCGCCGAGCTCTGCATAGGTCAGGGCGCCGCACAGGGCCGTTAGTCCGCCGACAAACCACAGCATCATCAGCACAAAGGGTGACTGAATTCCCAGCAGTTGAAATCCAAGGCTGGTAAAAACGCCAGTACCAACCATGTTGGCGACTACCACCGAGATACCCGTAGTTTTGGAAAACATTTGCATAGTGGTTTCGCCAAAGATTTTCGGCCACTTTACAGCAGTCGATAGATTGGCGCAGTAAATACCCAGATTAGAGAAAATGGTTTAGACTCAGAATTGTAAAAATAATAAAAATAGAGGGGAAGTACTGTATGGATAAGGGTATTCGTATTGTAGTCGTGCTTATGGGGCTGCTCGCTCTGCTGGCAGGCCTCGGGTTTATATTTACACCAACTCAGATGGAGGCGGAATTTTCTGTCGTCGCCAGCCGTGTAGACGGGCTGGGTACCATTCGCGGTGATCTTGGCGGCATGTTTCTAATGGCGGCCGGTTTTATTCTCTATGGCTCGCGTCCCGGTAATAGTGCATGGCTAGTGGTGCCGATAGTTTTATTGATCACGGTATTATTTGGCCGCACTGTACATATTATTGTCGATGGGATTTCTCAGCCGGCGATTCGCTCTACATTGGTAGAAATATTTGCGCTGCTTTTTTTGGATTTTGCACGTCGCAGACTACCTGCTAACTCCCTTCAGGATTAGGTCGATGTCCATTCAAAAAGCGCCGACTGCACTCCTTTTAATAACCGCTGGTTTTCTGTCTTTAAACTCAGTGGCCGAGCCAATGGTTGATAGCCGGCAGGTCTATTTTGGTGATACTCATGTGCACACTAGCTATTCTTTTGATGCCTTTCTAAACAATAATCATAGCGTCGATCCAGATGGCGCCTATCGCTGGGCAAAAGGTCAGCCGGTGATTCACCCTTACAATAGAGTGCGGGTACAGATAAATACGCCGTTGGATTTTCTGGTGGTGAGTGACCATGCAGAGATGCTTGGTGTGATGCGCGCAGTGCGCAATAAGACCGTTGTGTTCGAAGATCTTGGCTGGCTTGGCAATATTAAGCGCTGGATTGGTATCAAGCTGATGATGCGGGCGATTGATAATAATGCCGGTCTGGAATTCTTTGGTCGGTTTTTGCCGGTGTCGGCAGTCAGTCACAACCATGCTGATCCAGTAGCCGACAGCAGTAACAATATTGACGATGTCGACTTTTTTGGTGATACCAGCGAGACATCAATGGCCGCCTGGCAGGATATTATCCACAGCGCAGATCGGCATAATCAACCGGGTGTTTTTACAACCTTAATTGGCTGGGAGTGGTCTTCAATTCCTACCGGTGCCAATTTGCACCGCGTAGTGATTACCCCAGACGGGGCTGACAAAGCCAGTCAGTTTTTCCCCTATGGTTCGAATATCAGTCAGTACCCAGAAGATCTCTGGCAGTGGTTAGATAAAACTGAGCAGAGTACCGGCACACGTTTGATGGCGATCCCCCACAACTCGAATATCTCTAAAGGCTATATGTTTGATGATACAACTCTGCGCGGTCAGCCTATAAGTGCCGACTATGCCCGCCAACGTGCTCGCTGGGAGCCGATTGTCGAGGTCACTCAGATTAAAGGTGACAGTGAGACCCGCAGTGAATTTTCTCCACAGGACGAGTTCGCTGATTTTGAAAACTATGATCACTATATCCAGCTAGCCGAGAAAGGTCAGGAAGAATTTAACCCTAGCCCAGCAGATTATATTCGTCCGGCCCTAAAGAAAGGTCTGGTTATTGAACAGAAGGTCGGTGTTAACCCGTATAAATTTGGCATGATTGGGTCAACGGATTCTCACTCGGGATTAGCGAGTCCCGAGGAAGATAATTTCTGGGGCAAGACGGCCACAGATTCTACGCCGGAGACCAAAACTCGTTCAGGTAAGAGCCCTGTTACTAGCAATGGTTGGAATATGTCGGCCTCTGGTTTGGCGGCTGTCTGGGCGGAAGAGAATACCCGCGAGGCTATCTATGCAGCCTTTAAGCGCAAAGAGGTCTATGCCACTACCGGGCCGCGGATGCGGGTGCAGCTATTTGCCGGTTGGGACTTTCCTGCTGACGCAGAAATTGCCGACGACTTTTCCGCTAGCGGCTATCAATATGGTGTTCCCATGGGCTCTAATCTTGTCGCTGTTCAGGACTCTACAAAGGCGCCAGAGTTTCTGGTGCGCGCGGTTAAAGGTCCTGTGGATGCCAATCTTGATCGGGTGCAGATGGTTAAAGGATGGGTTGATGCCAAGGGTCAACAGCAGGAGCGGGTTTACAATATTGCTTGGTCTGGCGATAGAGTTACTGATAGCAGTGGGCGGCTTCCGCCTGTTGGTAATACGGTCGACCTAAGGTCCGGGCGATACCTGAATACAATTGGTCAAGCAGAGCTGGCTACTCTATGGATTGATCCTGATTTTAATCCCCAGCAACCAGCCTTTTATTATGTTCGAGTGTTACAAATTCCCACCCCGCGCAATGGCTTATTAGATTCGATTGCACTGCAGTTAGACGAGCCGCCGCGCGGACCGAAAACTATTCAGGAGCGTGCCTATACCTCACCTATCTGGTATCAGCCACTACTATAGTTATGACAGTTTTCTGTATATCGTTAAGGGTGGGGTTGCTCTGCTTCTAGCTCTGACTTAGGCCCGCTTTTTAGGCTCGCTTTCTAGCTAGGATCAAATGTTAGGCTATACCTTATTCTTTGTTGAGATATCTGTTGGTGATTTTTAAACGCTTATGAAAAAAATACTTAGGGAACCGCTCTTTCAATTTTTGCTGATCGCACTGCTATTGCTTGGTGGTGAGAGATTGATCAATGCTGACGATTACGCCAACCAGCAATACCATATAGTTGTCGACGATCAGGTATTAGTGCAGTTTATGCAGTTGCAGGCAAAAACATTTAAGCCTGAAGAGGCAATGGCCGCACTAAAAGCGCTGAGTGCCGAAGATCGTCAGCGGCTGGTGGCTGACTATGCGCGCAATGAAGCTCTGTTTCGTGAAGCTATGGCGCTTAACCTAAATAAAAATGATCAGATTATTCGCCGTCGGTTAATTCAAAAAATGGATTATCTGGCTCAGGGTTTTTACGATGAGTTGAAACCACTGACCGAAGCTGACTTGCAGGCATACTATTTAGAACATCAGCAGAATTATAAAAACCCCGCCTCAGCTACCTTTACCCATGTGTTTATCTCAAGCGAAAAACGCAGCGTTGACGAGGCCAGAGCAATGGCTGAGGTACTGCAGAAAAAGCTCAATGCCGAGCAGGTACCGTTTGAAAATGCACCGCGCCACGGCGAACGATTTTTATATAACCGCAACTATGTCAATCGTGACGATGATGAGATTGGCAGCCATTTTGGCGATGATTTTCGACAGCAATTATTCGCTTATACAATTACCGAAAAATGGCAGGGCCCGTTGCAGTCCAACTACGGTTGGCATCTAGTCTTACTTGTCAAAAACAGCCCGTCTTATATCCCTGACTTTATTGAAATAGCCTCGGCTGTTTTTGCTGATGCTCAGCGACAGCAACAGCAAGAAGTTAAACGGTTGGCCATTGATGGGTTGATTGCTAAATACAATATTAGCGATCAGGGTTCGCAGCAATAATGCGTTTAATGATTAGCTTGTTTGCACTGCTGTCTGTGTCGATTTTCGCTACAACTGCGTTTGCCGATGAGGCGCGTCCGGTGTATGTGGAAGTGACCCAGCAGTCCAGTGGCGAGTATTTATTGAAGTGGAAAATTCCCCCAGTGATGCCTGCCGGGCAGGAGCCTGCGGTGGAATTGCGCCATGATAAATGTGTCTTGGCGGATGGTTCGGCCGGCGGCCGTCCGGCGGGTCTGGTGGGTAAAAAGCGCTATAGCTGCAGTCAGCCCAATCCGCCATTTTCAATCGAATTGATCTATCCACGCAGCAATCCAGCGCTGACATCATTAATTGTTTTCAAGCCTATTACCGGTGATCCAGTACAGGTTTTTTCCGGGCCGGAAAAACCTGTTGTCGAGCTGCCTCTGGCTTCATCAACTTCAGCAGTGGCTGTGCAATACACCGTGGCCGGTATCGAACATATTCTGACTGGCACTGACCATCTGCTATTTGTGCTCTGTCTGATGATGATTGCCGGAACTTTTAAGCGTCTGGTATTAACGGTAACCGGCTTTACGCTGGCCCATTCAATTACCTTAAGTCTCGCAACTCTGGACATATTTCGACTGCCGACAGAACTGGTTGAGCTTTTGATTGCCTTGAGTATTTTATTGTTGGCGGTAGAGATTATTAAACACCAAAAGCTGGGCCGTGAGAGTTTTACGTGGCGCTATCCAGTCTCTGTCTCAGCGGTATTTGGTTTGCTTCACGGTTTTGGTTTTGCTGTGGTATTGCAAGAGCTCGGATTACCCGCGTCGATGAAGATGCAGGCATTGCTGTTCTTTAATGTAGGTGTTGAATTGGGGCAGTTGGCTTTTATTGCGGTGGTTTTGATCTTAGTGGTAGTCGCTATCAGGCAGATAGCGATGGTCGGCAAGCATCAAGAGAGGCTTGCCGGCGTAGCTGTCTACGCAATTGGAATCTGTAGTGCTTATTGGCTACTTGAAAGAAGTGGTGCGCTCTTCTAGTAAAGGATAGTAACAAGCTACTTTAAGTTGCCAAGATTTTTTGCCAACACCTTCAGGGTTGGTTTAAATAGTTTTGGTGTGCAGGCAACAATATGTCCGCTGTCTAAAAACTTCTCTGCGCCTTGAAAATCGCTGACCATTCCACCTGCTTCTCTTACCAGCAGTGCGCCGGCAGCAATATCCCAGGGTTTTAAATGCATTTCCCAGAATGCATCCATACGTCCAGCCGCCACATAGGCCAGGTCTAGAGATGCTGCGCCCATACGTCTAATACCCGAAGAGTTATCAGCAAATTCATGCATGCACTTCAGGTAGTTATCCATATGATCAAAAGAGGGTGAGCTAAAGGGAATGCCGGTTGCGTAGAGCGCGCCAACTTCACTGGCGCGACCAGAGACGCGAATGCGACGGTCATTTAACTTGGCGCCATCACCTCGACTGGCTGTAAATTCATCCTGCTTAAAAGGATCGAGAACAATAGCGTGCTCAATACGGCCTTTAATACGACAGGCAATAGAGATGGCGACATGAGGTATGCCGCGAATAAAGTTTGTGGTGCCGTCCAATGGATCGATAATCCATTCAATATCACTTTCAAGATTTCCACTGACGCCGCTCTCTTCGCAGAGGAAGCGATGATCAGGGTAGGCTTTTTGGATATGGTAGATAATGGTCTCTTCAGAGCGTTTGTCGACTTCGGTAACAAAATCGTGGCGGCCTTTCTCATCAACTTTCACTGAATCGAGACTGTCGGCAGATTTTACAATCATTTCGCCAGCCAGACGGGCAGCGCGAAGGGCGATATTAACCATTGGTTGCATGTTAATTTTCCAGGTGAAATAAGGTGACTTTAAAGAGCGCGCGCATTGTAACAGAACTACAGTGCCAGAGAAGAGTGATTCTGCTACACTCGCGACCGTTTTTTGGCCCACCAGTTTTGCTGGGCTATACAGGTTTACAGAGCTATATAAGTTTTTAAGAGGTGCTAAGTGTCAATATCTGAGCGACAGGCAAATATCCGAATTGTACTGGTCAATACCACCCATCCGGGCAATATCGGCGGTGCTGCGCGCGCCATGAAAAATATGGGTCTGGCAGAGCTGTATCTGGTTCAGCCAAAAGAGTACCCCGCCCCGCGAGCAGTATGGCGCGCGGCCGGTGCCAGAGATGTGTTGGCCAATGCGACTATTGTTGAATCTGTCGATGAAGCGATTGCCGACTGTGGTCTGGTGGTCGGAACCAGCGCCCGCGAACGCAGAATTCCGTGGCCGCTGCTCAATCCACGCGAATGTGGTGAGAAAATCTATCTTGAGGCGGAAAAGCATAAGACAGCACTGCTGTTTGGCCGCGAAGATCGCGGCTTAACTAATGATGAGCTGCAAAAGTGCCACTACCATGTGCATATCCCGTCTAATCCTGAGTACAGCTCGCTCAATCTGGCGACGGCGGTTCAAGTTCTCGCCTATGAAGTGCGTATGGCTAGCCTCGCGGATGAGCAGGGTAATTTACCCTCGCTTACCGATTGGGATCAGCCGCCCGTTAGCGCTGGTGATCTTGAATATTTCCATGAACATCTAGCCACCACCATGGCCGATCTGAAGTTTTACGATCCCGAGAACCCCAAGCAACTTTTAACCCGTATGCGCAGGTTGTTTAACCGCGTAAGAATGGATGAGATGGAGGTTTCGATACTCCGTGGTCTGTTGTCTTCCGTGCAGCGTACAATCAGAGGCAGCTCAAAAGGTAGCTCGAAAAAGTAGCTCAAAGAATAGTTGATAAAAACTGTCAGGTATTTAATTGACTAAAATGGTCGGGTATTGGATAATTGGCATCTGAACATGCTACGGAGCACAGTATGCGACTGACCACTAAGGGACGTTATGCGGTTACAGCGATGCTGGATCTAACGATTCATGCTGACGGCAAGCCGGTTTCACTGTCCGAAATATCTGAACGACAATCGATCTCTCTCTCCTATCTTGAGCAGCTTTTCTCAAGACTTAGACAGTCTGAATTGGTGTCCAGCGTGCGCGGTCCCGGTGGCGGCTATCGTTTGGGGCGACCCAGCGAAGATATTTTTATCGCGCAGATAATTGAAGCGGTTCACGAGTCTGTAGATACCACCAATTGCCAGGGAAAGGGTGATTGTCAGGGTGGCGAGATATGCCTTACCCATGCTCTCTGGGATGAGCTTACAGCAGAGATACACAATTTCTTGAATGGTATTTCGCTGGCACACCTAATGGCCCGGCGTGATGTTAAAAACATTGCCCAACGCCAAGTGGACCAGCTGTTAATTTTAAGTGAAAGCCCGCAGGCAGGTGCCTGCTAAAAAACTGGAGAAGTAAATGAGTCTTCCGATTTATCTCGACTATGCAGCGACAACCCCTGTTGATCCAGCAGTCGCAGACAAAATGATGCAATACCTCACGCCAACTGGCCACTACGGCAATCCGGCGTCGCGCTCTCACACCTTTGGTTGGGAAGCTGAAGCGGCGGTCGAAGATGCCCGTGAACAGGTTGCCAAAATGATTAACGCAGATCCCCGCGAAATCGTTTGGACCTCTGGTGCCACCGAAGCCAGCAATCTGGCGATCAAAGGCTGCGCGCACTTTAACCAGCGCAAAGGCAAGCATGTAGTTACATCGCGTATCGAGCACAAGGCGACTCTGGATACCTGTCGTCAGCTTGAGCGTGAAGGTTTTGAAGTTACCTATCTCGATCCAGATAAAAATGGCCTGATTCAGCCTCAGGCGGTTGCCGATGCTATCCGCGAAGACACCACTGTTGTATCGATCATGCATGTAAACAACGAGATTGGCACCCGCAATGATATAGCCGCGATTGGCGCTATCTGCCGAGAGAATAAAGTTTTCTTTCATGTTGATTCTGCACAGAGTGCCGGTAAGACACCGATTGATGTAGAAGCCATGAAAGTCGATATGATGTCTTTCTCAGCCCACAAAATATACGGCCCCAAAGGTATTGGTGCTCTCTACGTTCGCCGCAAGCCCCGCGTTCGTATCGAAGCGCAGATGCACGGTGGCGGTCACGAGCGCGGTATGCGTTCAGGCACATTGCCAACTCACCAGATTGCCGGAATGGGCGAAGCCTTCCGCATTGGTGGTGAAGTACTTGCCGAAGAGTCAGCGCGAATTGAAAAGCTGCGCACCAGACTCTGGGACGGCGTATCAGATATGGAAGAGGTTCATTTAAACGGATCCCCAGACCAACATGTGCCTGGCATTGTTAATATCAGTTTCGCCTTTGTTGAAGGTGAGTCACTGATTATGGCACTCCGTGATCTGGCAGTTTCCTCAGGTTCGGCCTGTACCTCGGCCAGCCTCGAGCCATCCTACGTGCTGCGTGCACTGGGTCTCAATGACGAGATGGCTCACAGCTCAATTCGCTTTAGTATCGGTCGCTATACCACTGAACAGGATATCGACAATGCCATCGCAAAAGTACGCCATGCAGTGACTAAGCTGCGTGAACTGTCGCCACTCTGGGATATGTTCAAAGATGGTGTCGATTTAAGTCAGGTAGAGTGGGCGGCGCACTAAATCGCGTTCCGCTTGCTTTAAGAGAAGTTACGAGAAGTATAAAACTATTAAATAGGAGTCATCAAAATGGCTTACAGCGAAAAAGTTATTGATCATTACGAAAACCCACGCAATGTCGGCAAGCTTGACGACAATTCAAAGAATGTTGGCACTGGCATGGTCGGAGCACCCGCCTGTGGCGATGTTATGCGCCTGCAGATTCAGGTTAATGACCAGGGCGTTATCGAAGATGCCAAGTTCAAAACCTACGGCTGTGGTTCGGCAATTGCCTCTAGCTCACTGCTCACAGAATGGGTTAAAGGTAAGCATATTGACGATGCTGCGGAAATTAAAAATACTGAGATTGCAGAAGAGCTGGCCTTGCCGCCAGTAAAGATTCACTGCTCAGTGCTGGCAGAAGATGCCATTAAAGCCGCAGTTCGCGACATTCGAGAAAAGCAGGGGAGCTGATTGACCTCATGGCTATCACAATGACACCAGCTGCGGAGCAGCATGTAACCAAGCACCTTGAGCATCGCGCTAAAGGTGTTGGTATTCGTCTGGGTGTTCGCACCACTGGCTGTTCGGGACTTTCCTATGTTCTGGAATTTGTCGACAGTGCGGAAACTGAAGACGAGGTTTTTCACTGTGGTGACATCAAGTTAATTATCGACCCTAAAAGTCTTGTCTACCTCGATGGCACCCAGCTCGATTATGTCAAAGAGGGATTGAATGAAGGCTTTGAGTTTAAGAACCCCAATGTAAAAGACGAATGTGGTTGCGGCGAAAGCTTCCACGTTTAATTACCGTCCATTAATGGGGTTGAGACATTGGATTTATCCACCAAGCTGCTAGAGACAAGCAATTTTTTCGTGATATTTAGCCTGCCAGCGATTTGGCAAATAGATCGCGGGCTGCTTGATAGCCGCTATCGTCAACTGCAGCGGGAATTTCATCCCGATCGCTACGCCGCCAAGGGAGATGTTGAAAAGCGTCTCGCCGTGCAGACCACCTCATTGATAAATCAAGCCTACGAAACCTTAAAATCCCCCCTCAAGCGCGCTCAATACCTGCTTGAGTTGGAAGATATAGATGCCGGTCAAGAGAGCCATATCACCAGTGATATGAATTTTTTGATGGCGCAGATAGAGTTTCGCGAAACCCTGGAAGATATCCGCGACTGCGCCGACCCACTGGCTGGACTCGATAGCATGCGCGGCGATGTTGAAGCTCAGTATCTGCAGCTGCAAGTAGATTTCGAGGCGCAACATAGAGCATCAAAGCAAAGCGCATCTAATTATAATGACGCCCTTGATACAGTGGCAAAAATGCAATTTTTCGCCAAGCTGTTAGACGAGATCGAACAGCGTGAAGAAGAGCTAGAGGACATTTAAACCGTGGCATTACTGCAAATTTCAGAACCTGGACAATCACCGCAACCCCATCAGCGCAAACATGCAGTGGGCATTGATCTGGGTACCACCAACTCATTAGTAGCCGCTGTGCGCAGCGGCATGCCGGAAACCCTTGCCGATGAGCAGGGCAGACATCTGCTGCCCTCCGTTGTGCACTATATAAAAGAGGGTGTCAGCTGCATCGGTGCTGAAGCCGCCGAGCACAATATTAGCGATCCCCTAAATACCCTGTCATCGGTCAAGCGCCTGATGGGCCGTGGTATTGCCGATGTAAAAACCTTTGGCGGCCAGCTGCCTTACAACTTTGCTGAAGATGATGGCGGTATGCCGAAAATCATCACCGCCAGTGGCGCGGTCAGCCCAATTCAGGTTTCTGCAGAAATTCTTCGCAAGCTTGCCGGGCGCGCTGAAATTGCCCTCGGCGGCATGTTAGACGGCGCGGTAATTACCGTGCCCGCTTATTTTGATGACGCCCAACGTCAGGCCACCAAAGATGCGGCAACCCTTGCCGGGATCAAAGTGTTGCGCCTGCTGAATGAACCCACTGCAGCAGCGATAGCCTACGGCCTTGATCAGGTCGAAGAGAGCGTTATTGCCGTCTACGATCTCGGTGGTGGTACCTTTGACATTTCAATCCTGCGGCTCTCCCGCGGAGTTTTTGAAGTGCTCGCCACTGGCGGCGACTCGGCACTGGGCGGAGATGATTTTGATCGCGCTATTGCCGAATGGATTCGCCAGCAGGTCGGCATGGATGAAAATCTTGAACCTGTAGAACAGCGAATACTATTAGAGATCGCCAAGTCCGCCAAAGAAGAGCTAACGGATCAAGCGTCAGTTGAGCTAGAAGTGCTCGATTGGCAGGGGACTCTCAATCGCGACATGCTCAATGAATTAATCGATGGGCTGATTGATAAAACCCTGCGTGCCTCCAAAAAATCATTGCGCGATGCTGGTCTCAGCACAGATCAAGTGGACGAAGTAATTTTGGTGGGAGGCTCGACCCGCACCCTGCGCGTCCGTGAAAAAGTTGAGCAACTGTTTAACCGCCAGCCCCATTCAAAAATTGATCCAGACCGAGTTGTTGCCATGGGCGCCTCACTGCAAGCTGAGGTGCTAATAGGCAATAAATCTGGCGATGAGATGTTGCTGTTGGATGTTATTCCGCTGTCGCTGGGTATTGAAACCATGGGCGGATTAATCGAAAAAATTATCCACCGAAATACCACTATTCCGGTATCTAAAGCTCAGGAATTTACCACCTTTAAAGATGGCCAGACGGCTATGGCTGTGCATGTTTTGCAAGGCGAGCGCGAACTGGTCAGCGACTGCCGATCACTGGCGCGCTTTGAACTGCGAGGCATACCGCCAATGGTTGCCGGCGGGGCAAAAATTCGTGTCACCTATCAAGTCGATGCCGACGGTCTGTTGAGCGTTACTGCTCGAGAAACGATCAGCGGTGTTGAATCGCGTATCGAAGTTAAGCCTTCCTATGGTCTTCAGGAAAATGAGATCACAGAGATGCTGCAGGATTCCTTTAGTCATGCCCGCGAGGACATGCAGGCGCGAGCACTGCGTGAGCAGCAAGTTGAGGCGGATCGCATGATCGAAGATTTACAGGCAGCCCTGGCAAAGGATGGCGCCACGCTGCTCGACGGCGAAGAATTCCAATGTCTGGAAGTCGCCGTTAAAGAATTGCAAGAAGTGCGCGCCAACAGCACAGAGCACCGTGTATTGGCACGACAAATTGAATCGGTGGGCAAGGTCAGCGAAGAGTTTGCCGCCCGCCGAATGGATGTCAGCATCAAAAGTGCGCTGGCCGGACAAAGTATTGATGATGTGGAGACAAACTTATAATGGCACGCATAGTATTTTTACCCCATGAAGAAATTTGCCCAAAGGGCGCAGTAGTTGAGTCAAAGCCTGGCGAGAGCGTTTGCCAAGCAGCCGTGCGCAGCGGCATAGAAATCGAGCACGCCTGCGAGATGTCCTGTGCCTGCACCACCTGCCACGTCCATGTGCGCGAAGGTTTTGCCGAGCTGCCAGTGGCCGATGATCTGGAAGAAGATTATCTGGATATGGCCTGGGGCGTCGACCCAGATTCGCGTTTGAGCTGTCAGGTTATTCCCGGCGACAAAGATCTGGTGGTAGAGATTCCCAAGTACACGATTAATATGGTGTCTGAAAAACACTAAAGGCTGTTAAAGATAGCCGCTTAAGAACGGCACAAAATGGAGTAATAGGCTATGCTAAAGTGGACTGATGTGCATGACATCGCTATTGAACTGGTGGATAACCACCCAGATGTTGATCCACAGTATGTAAATTTTGTTGATTTGCGCAAATGGGTTCTCGAACTCGAAGAGTTTTCAGATGAACCAGACCGTTGCGGAGAGAAAATTCTTGAAGCGATTCAAATGGCGTGGATGGAAGAGCAAGACTGATACTGTAAGACTGAGCTGCGAAAGTAGCGGGATTTGAGCAAAGGATGCCAACCAAGAACCACCTGTATAAAAAAGTTCTCGACACAGCCCCCTTTGGCACAGTGTTTTTTGCCTATGGTGTCTGTATTGATGCCAACGCTCAGGCCCTTTCAATTCTGAAATGTAGCCGCACGCAAATTATTGGCGCAGCCATTGGCGAAGATCAAGATCATCAGCCGCAATCAATTCAACAGCTCAAGCAGGTTATAAGAAAACTTCAGGACGACCAGCTGGAAGGCATTCTGTGGCGCTCTGACAATATTCTTGAGCAGGACGAGGTTGTCGTATCCACCGGCGCGGTTGAAGATGCCGATGGAGTGCTCTGCCTAATGCTCTACCCACTGCCATCACTGGCTAAAATGGTAGTGCAGGAATTTTCCACACAAGACTTAACAACACTGGAAACTGCCGCGCAAAGTTCGGCAGATGTTGTTCAAGAGCCGGCAATTAAGTCGGCAATTAAGTCGCCACTTAAGTCGGCCGTAGAACCCGTTAATAAGCCCCTAGAAAAACAGTCGCCGATTATTGAAACCCCACTGGATGAACCACTCAAACCGCAAATATCCGACAGCCAAAGTAAACTCATCGAGAGCATAAAAGCTGATCAGTATGAAACCCTTGCCGGTCTGCCGGTGAGTCCGCGACTGATTGAGAGTATCAGCGGCTATCTGGAAAGTTCACGGGAAGACAGTCCCTGCGGCACATTGCTATTAATAGACTTCGATAATTTTAATTCCATCAATGAATCCCTAGGCAAGCATGTAGGTAACCAAATTCTCGAACGCGCCGCTGAAACCATTCAGGGCATGTGCACAGAACTGATGGAAGTCGATCAGGTCGCCGGCGACTCATTCTTACTCTTTGTAAAAGATATTGCCGACAGTGCCGAACAGGCGCGAGAAGTCAGTCTGGCAATAGCCAACGAAATACGCTGTGTTGTCACCCGCCCGTTCTTTACTGAAAGTGGCGAGGTGAGTGTTACCGCCAGTGTTGGCATCAGTGTTCTCTACTCCGGGATTTACTA
>Ga0115548_1000607_pt1 | contig 20730 bp, 22 predicted proteins | sample COGITO_mtgs_1004_4_FD_87187 | JGI IMG/M metagenome (GOLD analysis project Ga0115548, IMG submission 87187) | Pelagic marine microbial communities from North Sea - COGITO_mtgs_100423 | ecosystem: Environmental > Aquatic > Marine > Epipelagic | place: Germany:Helgoland, sampling site Kabeltonne...
AGGGCCAGACCCAAGACAAGAGCAGGTACCCGTAAAGAACGAGTGCGACGAGCGGACATGAAACCTCCAGTAGTTATTTTTAAATACCGTTCTAGACGCGATTACCAAAACCAGTAGGTTGGATGCGTAGGTGAACCTTTACACCAGTGGCAGGGCTATTAGGTAATACCTACGCGCACCCGTTCAACCATGCATGCGAGCGCGGCAACCAACGCAAAACATCCACGCCGGAGTGAGCACCCGGGAATCAAACCCCCACCCGGGAACAACAACCCGCGTCAGCCCACAGTTGTAACGTAACAACGGGAAACGAACAAAGGGGCACATCGTGAAAACATACCTGGAATTCAACAAGGCGGCCGGAAAGCAAGTCTACAAAGACCAAGCCCAGTACGAAGCTTCCTCAGCTAAGTACCGCAGGTTAGTCGACGCGTGGAATAAAGAATACCCAGACGAAGCGTTCGCCCCACCACACAGCACGCACCTTCTAGAACCACCCGTCAAACACCCATAGGGATGCGGCTACACCCATAGCGTCAACACCCGTAGGAATACAACCCACCAGAAACACCACACCCCTAGCAGCTACACCCGTAGGTACACGGCTCTTGGGGACATAGCTCGTAGGTACACAACCCACCAGAAACATCCACACAGGGTAGGAGCACAGAATGAACCCAATTGCACATACGCATAAACACAAAATTGAAATTGCACAGGGAACTCTTGGCGGTTTAGTCAAATCATTTGGCTTCTATCCGGCGGATAGCCTCATTATCGAATGGATGAAATCAGGTGAGTTGGTTCTCACCCAAAGGGCCGATATGCAGGAGTTCCTAGAGCCCACGGATTTGAGCAGATCCTATCTGGAACTCTTCGTTGAACCTGGTCGGACCTACCACGCGGATCAGGCGATCGTATTGGCGTGCCTGGACCACATGGACGAGCGAATTTACTTGGGCATCGACGCGGTTGAAGAGGTGCTTGCCGAATACGAAATTCATTTGGCGGAGATTTTTGTGTTCGCCGGTGATCGCATTTATTCGCGCGACTGTGGTGGAGAGTGCGATCCACACATGATGCGCGTGGAGAAGCAGATTAGTCGGGTGGTTCGGGCAAACGGATGTGAAAGCGATTCGTCAATGTTCATTGACGCGGAGGCGTTTCCGGAGGTACCCAGTGCGGAAGATCTATCGCCCTGGCGGGCATCCGAGAGCGCATTCGTGCAACAGTTGCTTGGTCACGGGTGCGCGAGTGCGGCTACAGTCGAAATAGCCCGCATGGTCGTGGCATTGGAAGACACCAGGATCCGAGATTCAATTTTGTGGGACCTAGCTAATGGGGTGTACGATCCCGAGTCCGTGGCGGAGTCGCTGTGTGAATTACTGCCTCGACTGGACGCAAATCACGGCGCGGCATTAGCCACGACGGCAGCAATTTGCTGGTGGCTTCACGGCAATGGTGCGATGGCAAACATCTGCATCGCGCGCGCATTATCTGACTCGCCCCATTACCCATTGGCAACGATAATTCGCTCCGCCTTAGATTACGCACTCCCACCAGAATTTTGGCTCGAGGGCGTGAACGAGCTCACCCGCAAAGAATGCTTGGCCGGTGTTGATGTGGCATTTTAGGCAGTATGTGGGTATAGCCACGCCTAGGTCAAGAGTCCAGCGTTAAGCCCCGGCTAGCTAGACGGCAACCCCTGGGTGTCAGTAGGAAACGTTCGGCTGACAAAAGCCCAAACCGGAAACCTCTCCGACCTCGTTCAAAAGGGACTAATAGAAGTTGAAGACAGCGAGCCAAACACGTACTTTGGCTCGCTGTCCACGTACGTTGTGTTCACCCAGGCAGGTGAAGCATTAGCGCAATCGCTTGGAATAGATTTAGGAATACAACTAGGACCACACCCGTAGGGACACAACCCGTAAGGAGAAGAATGGGCAACCTCAAAGAATCAGACATCAGGCACACCATCAGCGAAGGAACAATACGGCTCAATGCAGTCATCGACAATGTAAAGGTAGATGAGCAGTACAACGGATTCACTGTAGAAGAAGCCAAGACAAACGTTCTCACCATACACAGCAAGCATGCAGGGGAAGACCTCAAGTGGCTTTACGAAATAACCAACGACGGAATATTCGTGGAGCAATCCGGCTTCGAATACGAGACCGAAGAAAAAGCTCGCGACGCCGGCACCGCTGCAGCAATAGGAACAACAAGCAACAGAGACCTAACGATTCAGGTCTTCCACCACAAGGACGACGAAGCAACCAACGACGGCCGCCGCTAAGAAGTCAAGGAGACGCAAAGAACCCCGCCGCCAAAGGAAGACCACAACCACAATCCCCGTAAGAGCAACCACCACACCCATAGGGATACAACCCACAGCAACGCATCCCGTAAGGACATAACCCATAGGGATATATCCCACAAGGACACAACCCACACCGGCACAGCTCACAAGGCAGCAACCCACCAGAAACATCCACGATGGGTAAAAGGCAACAAACCCCCGTAAGAGCAACAACAACCACTACACGCATAGGGATACCCACAACCCATACGTGTACAAGTACACCAACTACACCCATAGGGATATACACAAGCAAGATAACCCTAAGGAGTACAACACACACTGCACGCACACCTACAGCACATAGCGAACCTACAGAAACATCCACGCTGGGTGATACGGGTAACTACCAGCCGATACAACCAACTTCAAGGTGCACGCGCTCCTGGTTCAGTCGCAGCTTTAGCACCTGTAAAAGTAACCTCCACCGGGCGCCGTTTTGTAGGTGCGGGTGTACCCTCGGAGTGTTGACGATACACATACCTAGGAACAGTTGAAACTATGAATGGCGCTAACCCCTTAGAAGGTATCTCCGGATTCCTGCGTAGTATCGGGCTGAGCGAAACAAGTGCCAGTGCAGACCTGGACGCGGAAGTTACGCGACTGTGTCAAGAGCGCGGTCTCTCCGCTACGGTAGGAAGTTCACGATACGGGATACTCGTTCTCGAAGCGCAGGCGCAACACGCGGCTCTACTCAAATATGAAACAGGTGCACTACAACAGGAACTAGTCGCGTTGGGGTTTGTTGATATTGTAGAAGTCAGAGTACGAGTACAGAGAACATAGTCTGTATATAGTTATTCTTTTAATAGGTAACTTAATTAGTTGTAGATACTTTGTAGTAGGAGTGAGAGTACGTCTTTCTTTTTACATAGATAAATAGATAGTTTTATGTGTTTTTAGCCCTTACTGAATCCGAATACCCGCTCTGTTGGTTGCCATATTTTTACATATGCGTTTTTGGCCCTCTCCCCTCCTGAAATAGCCCTTTTCGTACGCTACCTTCACTACCTGTGTAAGTGCCTCTTTTAGGTGGTTCCAAAATTAGCGTTATTTGCAGGTTCTATGTCCTTTTTCCCTATAGGTGGACAGTAAAAGATATGAGCCCTGAACAGTCCCTAGAGGATCTAGCTGTAAGCGCTATTTCCGTGGCGGAGCTTCAAGCGTTGACTGTTTCTGCAGGATCAGTTGTCTGGCTTGAGGGTGACATGCCCAACTGGGGTTCCCTTGTTTCATGCCTTGCTAGTGGCAGCGAAGTCCGTGAGTTCTCACCTGAGGGTGCGTCCTGGAGTGCTGATGAGGTTCGCTCGGTACTAGGTAAACTTCGGGTCCGTGCGACCGAGGGTGTATCGCATGTTGTGTTGTCTCAGTGCGAAACTCTCACCCCCGCGAACTGGGACAGGTTGCTAAAGTCCTTGGAAGAGTTGCGTTGTGTCGTCTGGGTTTGTACCAGCACTGGTGCGACTGTTCCCGATACTGTTCGCGGTCGTCTTAGTGATCAAGTGTCGGTGGTTGGCGGTTTCGATGTCCGTGTTGCGGCTGAGGTTCTGGGTGGTGAGGTGGAGACGGTACGCCTGCTGGAAGGCGCGCACGGTCTTAACCTTTTAATGAACACAGCTGTGCGCAAGGGACTAACTGATCAGCTTCGCCTGGTAGCTGCGAGCTCCGGTTCGCTGTTCGATGGCCCGGTAGCGGCTATGGATTTTTTGAATGCTTTTGGACAGTTATGCACAGGCAAGGTTGGTTTCTCCGCAACTTGGGATTGGAACAAAGAGAGCCCTGAGCGCAAGCGCCTGGTACGCACAGAACTTTTAAAATGGTTCGCTGTGGATGGGGTCCGTGTTACTGATGGCGCTTCTGCACTAGTCAGCCAGAATGTGCAGGAACGGTACATTGAGGTTGCAGAACTGTTACGACGCAACGTTCCACCTATGCACGCTGTTAGTGCGTGCGTGCAGAATTAAGATCGGCAGTCAGCTGTTGCGGCCCGTAGCGCGGTACGGTCTGCATCCGTGATACCCGCTGACAGTGACGGTGTTCCGTGCATGAGGTCACCCTCAGTGGTGGAGTGGCCTACCCCGACAATGTGTCCGAGTTCGTGCAGGAGCACGTTGTATCGAGTCCCGGTACCTGTACCGCGGAACAGTTCATAAATACGATCCTTGTTGACGAACATTGTGTGGTTCAATCCTTCCGCTGCAGGTGCGGCATGCAAAGCGTACGCGGCTGCACCCCCGTTGAGGTCTGCAATCTTCTGGTTGCCTAGCAGGCGTACTGGTACCACTGTCGGGTCTGTAGCGGCGTTGCTGCCGCGGGTGACGTTGATCTGCACACCTGTAATGGTAGACAGGTCCTGAGCAGCGGCGCGTAGGTCAGTAACTAGTCCGTCGCGTGGCCCTGATTCGGGAACGGCAAGTGTGAAGGTACAGGATGTGGTTTCGCCGGTGTGATCATGATCGCCGGGGTTCAGGAAATTAACAACGCTGGTAAAAGCGCTGCTAGCTTTGGAGATGACGGAAGACAAGCCTGATGCAGTGTCAGCAACGTCTGATGCAGTGTCAGATACGCCTGATGCAGAGTCGACGACGGCTGATGCGGTAGCGAATGTTTGTCCGTCAGGGAGAGGCAGATTTTCCCGCACCCAGTTCCCAAGCCCGCCGGACCAAAACATGGCTGCTACGACGGTACCGCCTACTAGCCTGGCTAACATAATCACTTCTACTCCTTGGTTTGCTTGCATCCATTGCTTATGTCTTACATCCAGTACTACTGAGGGCGGCTTCAGGCAGCGGCATCCCACCCGGGGTATTTCAGGGGGGTTTCAGAAGAAAAGTTGCCTTAATGTCCTATTTGTGGCTTTTAGGCCCAAGTCTGGTCTTGACTAGGTTTTCTGTTGGCCAATCGAGCGGGAAATGCGTCGGTGATTCTCTTGTGCCGATGAGGCACTAGGGAGGGGGTCCACCATTACTCCCATTAAACCTGGTTCGTCGTTTTCACGACCTGCGTTGGCTATCACGACGGCTAGATATGGGAGCACTACGGCGCCTGCTATAAAAAACCACTTGGGCCAACCGGGAACGACAATTGCGGCCAAAACACATGCTGTCCGGATCGCCATTGCTATTAAGTAACGTTTAGTTCGGCCGGCTTGTTCACTGCTCAACGCTCGGTTTGTTTGCGTGATGGTGTAGATGTTTGTTTGCGTGATGGTGTAGATCTCCGGTGATGGGCCACTACCTTTGTTCCCCTTCGACATAGCTCTATTTGTTCTGTAAAAGAATGGAAAGTCAAGTAGAGGCTTCGTTCAAAAATACACACTGACCTGTAGCGCTTCACAGCACCTGGTCCGCCAGTGGCCGACTAGGTGCTTGACAGAACAGTGTTTGAGACGACCCTAGAGATAGAACCCGAAAGGGACAGACCATTTTTATCGCTAAATGAAGGAGACCAGTGACTAGCAAGAGTGCAGAAGCAGCGGAGGCATATACGGCCGCCGATAGCTTGACGGTTCTGGAGGGTCTGGACGCGGTTCGTAAGCGCCCAGGTATGTACATCGGATCTAACGACTCCCCCGGTCTGCAGCACTGCCTGTGGGAGATAGTTGACAATGCTGTAGATGAAGCCCTTGCAGGTTACTGTGACACGATCCTGATCACCCTGCACAAAGACTTGTCTGTTGAGGTAGCCGATAACGGACGTGGGGTACCTGTAGATGTTGAGCCCAGAAGCGGTCTCACTGGTGTGGAGCTTGTCTTCACCAAACTGCACGCGGGCGGTAAGTTCGGAGGCGGCGGCTACAAGGTGTCTGGTGGTTTGCATGGTGTGGGTGCCAGTGTCGTTAACGCACTATCCACCCGGCTAGACGTATCGGTTTTGAAAGGTGGCAAGGAGCACCACCTCAGCTTCGCTGAAGGTAAGCCCGGCCACTTCAATGCTAAGGGAGCTTTCACCCCAGGAAACGTTTTGGGAAGCACTGGCTCCTCCCCTTCTGGTGCACACGGTACAACGGTTCGGTACTGGCATGACAAAAACCTGTTTCTACCTGAAGCCAAGATTGACCGGGAAGCAACATACTCCCGAGCCAGGCAGACCGCATTCCTAGTTCCAAATTTGAACATCACTGTGCGCGACGAACGCGAAGATGAAGTGACTCAAGAAGTTTTCCATTATCAGGGTGGCATTAAGGACTTTGTTGACTACAAAGCCAAGGACAAGCCAGTCACTGACACTTTCATTATTTCCGGTCAGGAAACTTTCACAGAGCTCGTACCTGTTGTGGAAGACGGTAAGACCACCATGCAGGATGTGGACCGCGATGTTGAAGTAGAGATTGCCTTACGCTGGGGTACCGGCTACGACACTGAAATTGTTTCTTTTGTAAACATTATCTCCACACCTAAAGGCGGCACACATATTGTTGGCTTTGAACGGTCGGTAGTGAAAGTTGTTAACGATCAGCTTAAATCAACCCGCTTGCAGAAAAGCAACGACGATTCAGTTTTGAAAGAAGACGTACTCGAAGGTATGACAGCTGTAGTTACCGTTAAGGTTCCTGAACCTCAGTTTGAAGGTCAGACCAAAGAAGTCCTTGGTACCCGCGCTGTTACAGGTATCGTGCAACGCATCGTAGCTACCCAACTCACCGAGATCCTCACATCTAAATCTAATAAGGTGGAGAACCGCAGGGTTCTTGAAAAGATTGTTGCTGCTGCGAAAGCTCGTATAGCTGCCCGTGAGGTTAAAGAAACTAAGCGTCGTAAGAGTGCTTTGGAGTCCTCTTCGCTTCCAACTAAGTTGGTCGACTGTCGCAGTAGTGAGATCGAGAAGGTGGAGCTTTTTATCGTTGAGGGAGATTCAGCACTCGGTACTTTCAAAGGTGGTCGTGATTCAGACTTCCAGGCTGCGTTACCTATCCGTGGTAAAATTTTAAATGTCATGCGCGCTTCGGAGAAGCAAATGCTGGCTAACACCGAGTGTGCGGCAATTATCCAGGTCATTGGTGCAGGCTCCGGGCGATCTTTCGATGTTGACGCTCGTAGGTACGGAAAGATCGTCATGCTCACCGACGCTGATGTTGACGGTGCGCACATTCGTACACTGCTACTCACCCTGGTGTACCGGTACATGAAACCTCTGATAACCGAGGGGCATGTGTACTCGGCTGTACCGCCGCTGCACAGAGTTCGTGTCGGTGGGGTAAACAGCAAAGAGGTGTACTACACATACTCTGACGATGAGCTAACAGCTCTGCTGGATAAGCTTCGAAACGCTGGTAAGATCGTTCATGACGAAGGCATTCAGCGCTACAAGGGTCTAGGTGAGATGGATGCTGACCAGCTGGCTGATACTACGCTGGACCCTAAGCAGCGTCACATGCGTCAGATCACTATCGATGACGCTGCTGAAGCTGAGCAAATCTTTGAGACACTCATGGGTGCGGAAGTATCTATCCGACGCGATTACATTGTGGAAAATTCCAGCTTGATGGACAAGTCACTACTAGATACGTAAAGCACTTCACACTACTGCTATTTTTTAAACCCGCGTATTACTACGCCTTTGGGGTAACAAATGTAGGTGGGACTAAAACGGTGGTAGGGAGTTTAGTCTTCCCAGACCGAACCGCCGAGTGTGTATGAGGCTAGTTCTACAGGGGCAACGCCAAGCGCAATCTCGAGTGCCTTGGTTCCGGAGCATGTGGAAGAGCCCATATCAACATCAGTTGAGGCGGCGCCGTAGTTTAGGTTTTCAACAATTCTGGCTATACAGCCGTCTGGGGACATAGTTGCTACACCCAGGTCACCGTCGCCTGAGACAGCCACCGAAACCTCGGTGGTACCGTCAAGTGCAGACACCGCAGCGCCGTTTTCCACAATTACAACACCGGATCCTACAGCTAGTAGGTCACTTGTGTACGGAGAGTAGAAACCAAAATCTCTTGCTACTGCTAGTTCGGCAACGACCACGCGGTCGAGACGGGAGCTGGCTTCAGCCGAGTCGGTAGCGTTGTTTAAGAATTCGTAGGACACAGCTCCGACGGCAAACAGTATCCCCGTGATAACTAGGGTCACAACTAGTTCCATGAGTGTAAATCCCCGGTGGTTACGCATGCATCCCATCGTGTCCGTAAACGGGTTTATGTCAACGTATTTATTCAGTAATGATGTAGACAGCCATATGTAAGCGCGCACAGTCAAAGGTATGAATGTCGAATTCTCCCTGCTGCAGACGCCTTTTGTGTCGTCCTGGGTGGGTAAGGCTGTGCGCGGAGACCTGCACAGCAGTGACTTGGAATCCCGCAGCAGGGCCTGGGCTTACTGGGCTGTAACAAACATTGAAACTTTCACAGGAGCTAACGGGCGCGAATACCAGGGAATTAAACTCCCAGGTGAATTCTACAAAGCACCTAACTTTGGTACGCCTCATTTGGAAATACCAAGTTGGCTTCTTAACAAGGTAGATTCTGAATTCCCGCTGCGGTTGGCCGCACTGGGTAACGGGTTGAATTTCGGGTGGTGGCTGCCGGCAGAGGCTACCGCTACCAAACGGGCCATGTTGCTGAGTGGCCCTGTCAGCGCTCCTCTGTACAAGTTAGAAGCCACGCGGGATGCGTTGGTTACAACCGTAGAAGATCAGACAGCCTACTTGAAGAGTAACTGGTCAAAGGTAGAAGATTACTTGGCTAAAGAACAGGTGAAGCTTAGCCGCTTGCTAGCGACTGGTTTTAGCAGCGAGGACATAATCGCTTTTCACCCTGATATGAAAGTGACGCTCGGACTTAAGACCACCCAAATGTCTGCCCGCATGGACGAGAAGCTCGCAGGTACGGCAGGCACCCGCCTGGCCCGTCGTGTGGGTCTTTGGACCGTGAGCTTAGGCGATGTCAGTTGGGGGTGCCTTACCCCGCGCTTAACTAAATCTTCGCAGTGCGGTGACAGGTTGTACCTACCAACAGGTGAGAGTACAACCTCACTGCTAGTTCGAGGTTTGATACTTAAAGCTTTACTGGATAACGCAGGACTGGGCGGGGCACACGAGGTTCCCCACACTTGGGTAAGTTCGACGAAGGGTTCCCTGCGGGCTATGCCCGCGCGCAACGGTGAGGCTCTACCCAAAGCCTCAGATACAGCAGTGGTGGCGTTTGTTAACGCTTACCCTCGGGCCAACGACGCGTGGCAAGCTATTCAAAAGTGGTGTGCTAGCAGGCCAGAGTCTGCGTGCCTTGTCATACCAACAAAAGAAACCTTTCTTAAATCTCACAGGCGCGTTAGAGAGGCAGCTTGGAGATCTCAGAGACCAGATCCGGTGTGCACAGAAGTTGTTATGCCGTTGGTGTGGAGTACTGACAACAGTACTGGTGAAAGATCGATACTGCGTTTAACTTTTGTTAGGTCCTGATGTTCATCATGAAGCGTCGTGCGGACATTTACTTTGTGACTCACGGTCACTCCTGCAGTTTCGGATACTGGGCAAAATTCCGGATCTGGGGACAGTTTCCCCCGTGATCTCGATAATTTACTTAGTCTCGATTCTTCTTAGGAAGTCTTGATGAGCAGCGATATGGGATCTAACGCCTACCAAGTTTATGGGTTAGCTATTGGGTTTGACCCTGAATCACTAAAAACCTTGCATACGCAGATGGTCAAAAAATATCACCCAGATAAGCCAGGTGGAGACAGGGAACTTTTTGAGAAATACCAAACTGCTTACGAAACTCTGAACGACCCGGCTTTGCGTCTTGAAGCACGTAAAGCTGAAGAAGCTCGTCTGTTTCTCAAGTACAACAAGCCTAAGCCAGTACCTAACAAGACTTACACAGTTCCCAGTGCCCCAGTTAACAAGGCGCCGTATGAAACCTCATTCACCTATACTCAGTCTCAGCAGAGAGTCGCACCTATCAACCGTACTGCAAGCTATTCCAAAGCTGATCTATTTCAAAAAGCCTCCCTGCAGGTGCTTCACTTCGCGTTACTTCTAGTCTTCCCGCTGGCGTTCTTGTTGTCAGGACTGGGAATTGGGGAGCAGGTCTTATCTCTTTGGGGAATAGGGACTATGGTTTTGGTGGTAGCTGTGCAGGCCTTGATGTTCCCACTTACTTTTAGGCTCGCGGGTAAAATATACCGTGAGCGTACAGGGATGTTTTTCACTATGTCCGCGTTCTACTTGCTTACCTCTGCTGCAGTTTTAATAGGTTTGTCTCTCTACGGCCTGGGTTTGGCTGTAGCAATTATCTACAGGGTGCGGTACGAGGTTTTAAGGCGCCGTACACGCACTAAAGTGAGTTAAAACTCCCTACAGGTAGTTACCGTGGCTGGTATTGTTAGGCATCTCCGAAAATAGTATTGACCCTAACGCTCTGTTTGACCTACCCGTAGCTAGCTGGGCAAAATCGCATTTTCCTGCACAGTACACGCTCGTGAGCATAAATTCTAATGGCGCAAAAAAGCCCGTAAGTGCTCTTATATTTGTGGAATCTGGGTTCAGGGTAAGTCTGCTTAGCTACCTGGTACCCGCGAACATGCGTGTGGCTGTTGGTAACGCAGTAGAGGTTCCTTTCGGTACTTCTTCTAAACGAGGCTTGGTTGTGTCTTTCTCTTCAGAGAAGGGAAAGGCAAGTAAGCCCATCACACAGGTTTGGGGAGTTAGAGCTAAGTCTTCGGAGATCGAACTGGCCCTATCGGTAGCTAAGCACCACTTCGTTTCTCCGGAGAAAGTACTCGTTCGTCTTTCACCCAGGACCGGAAAAGGGGCTGAGCCGTTAGAGGTTGGCAAACTCGCTCTGCGCTCCGGTACAAAGAACGTGCTGCCTACTAAATTCAGCAACAGGCAAGTTATCGTACCTGGCCCCAGCCTTGACCTGGCTGTTGTCGCTGCTCAGGAAGCCATGCGACTTAATGAGAATGGTCAGGTCCTTATCCTGTGCCCAACTGTGGAGAGCGTTAACGCCGTGCACGCTATGTTCTCCGGTGGAGCGGTGAAACTTGATGCTAAAGCCCTGCGTGGTTCGTGGGTTGCGTTTCGGGACGGTAAAGCACAGGTGGGTGTTGGTACACGATCTGCGGCACTGTACTCAGGTGACCACCTAGGGTCCATCATTGTCGTCGACGACACGCACCCCGGTCACGAAGAAATTGCGCAGCCTTACACGCACGCACGCGACCTGGCACTTGCAAGATCTCGCGTTAGTAATTTAAAGATTTCCCTCATCTCCCCCGTACCCAGTGCGCAGGCACTGGAGGGCACACGTGCGGCCTACCCTGTGGGGACTTGGCCTAAGGTAACTATTGCTGATAGATCTGAAAATGGGCATTTGACTGCAGCTGTTTGCCCAGGGATGGGTAAAGCTATTAGTAGGGCTAATAAAGCTCACAGGTCCTCCTTGGTTCTAGCTTCGGCTTCGTTAGCGGTACGCAGATGTGCAACTTGCGGCGCTGTTAGACAATGTGAAGAATGTAGTGAGACTCGTTGTGCCCATCTCACTGAATGCACGGCTTGCGGTAACAAAAACACCAGGGTAAGTGGTTGGGATGAAAAACGGCTCCGTGAAATTTTTGGTAAAGACGTTAATATCGGTTCAGCTTTCGGAAGCAGAACGACTGTAGCTACTACGGTTGTTGCCTTTGATGTTGACGCGATGCTTTACGCACCGGGGTTGTACCCCAACATCAGCGCTGCACGGTACCTATGGCAAGCAGGGATGCTAGCCGGTGGCCGCGGTGAACTTGTTATAGGAACAACCCATACAGAAAACCAGGTGCTTAGGGATCTGGCTGCGAACCGGGGTCTTTTACCTACTGCTCGCGGGTCTGCCGCTGAGGCTTTAGCTGGGAACCTTCCACCTTATGGCCGGCTGATCACAGTGACACTACAAAGGAAAACCAAGCCTAACGTAGCCTCGTGGCCTGGTTCGGTTTCCTCACCTCGGCTTGTTAAGCCTGGCTTGTGGGAAGTACTAGTACGGATTTCTAAAGAAGAATTTTTGTTGCTGGAACCTATAATGATCAAAGCTCGTAAGAACTCCAAAGCCAAGATAAGGGTCTCCTAGCTTTAAAAGAGTGTGGTTAGTTTTACAGACCTGAAGCTAGGTCAAAAAGTATGGTTAGTTTTACAGACCTAAAACTAGGTCATCAATGTCGCCTTCACCAGTGAGACGCGACAGTGTTAAGCCAGACCAAAGCCAGGTGCTTACAAGAATCTTCTGCTGAGATGTACCAGACTTACGTAACTCAATCATTTCTTCCTCAATGTTTGGTCCCTCGAGCAATCCAAGGCGTCCGGAGATAACAACACGAACAACTACTAGTGAGGTGCCTAGGTATTCCCATTCCTGTTCGGTTAGGTGGGAGCGCTTAGCGAGTGTATGTGCGGTTGTTTTTAGACTGTCTCTCAAGCCTTTCAAAATAACCGGGTCCGTATTTATTTCAAATTCAAGTTCAGAAATGGGATCGAAGCCTTCCAAGTGAAGCACAAGGCGGCGGACGATGGGGTGAACCCGAGTGGGTACAACACCGTCAGTGCTACCCAGTAGGTCCAGTATGGAATCTACGTATCTGCGAAGCATTGCCGCTTCCGGTCCACAAATACCCACTGATGCGAGGTCTGTCAGTTTCACTTCACTCATTTGTGGACTTCAGACGGACGGAGAGACCGGACAGTGCTAGAGCTTGAGCGATAATTACTTCTTCATTCTCACAGTACATTGTGATGTCAGCTTTGCCTGCGGATGCAAGTGCCATAGTTACTTTGAAGGCCTCATCTTCTTGGATATTCAAGTTTTGCATGAGGGTACGCATAACCCACCTGGGGGTAACGTTTCCGTCTTGCTCAACTATTACAAGGAAGCTCATAAGCACAAACAGTGCACACAATTTGCGATTCGTCCATGAGGCTTAGGCTCAGGATTAGCAGTACGAAACTACTGAAGTAGCATCTCAGTCAAAGCTGACAGACCGTGCTCTGACCAGTTGCCCGTGTAGGACTCAACTAGTAGCGTGTTGTAGCACTCTGGGGTTAAATCCCTTGACCTTAACCCGAGAGAAACCCGGTAACGGTCTTCACCTGCCAGTAGGCCTAACGAACTTAAATTGCAGAGCAGATTCCATTCTGACTGAAGCAAGTCAGCTTCGTGTGTCCTGTACTTCGTGTAGCAGGCTGCAACTGTAGGGGTCTCATTCTGTGGGTTTGAGGCAAACACTGACATGATCTGTACAGCCTCACTACCTACCGCGGATCTGAGTTCTTCCGAGGAGCTGCTCAGAGCCTCGTACAGGGGCGTGTCAGCGTACTGTAACGCTTCCTGGGGTAGGTTGAACATGTAAGGAACTGTGTGGTGGTTGCCAAAAGTGCCAAGTGGGTTTCGGGCCGGGTGGGAAGGGCTGTGAGCGCTGGCCTGTCAACGGTCTGTTGGTGCTGGATTGTCCCCGTTCGGGCGTATGGCCCGCCATGCCGCGTCACTGGGGTCTTTCCCGTCAAGGATAGAGAACAACACTGACTTGTTCCCCACGTGTGAAGCCTCTACCGCGCGCGCGAACTCTGCCCTTGTGAAACCCTCACCAAGTGTTGTTCTTAACTCAGAATATTCGCGTGAATACTTTGTCATCAGCAGGCGATGTCGTGCTTCGAGGTCCTCTACTAGAACACGAACTTTGTTGTATATCTCATCTGGTACACCTTCCAGCCAAGAGTTGAAATCGTAACTTTCCTTCCCGCTTAATAGTTTCCACACAGAGAGTTCATTTGTTCCAGTAACAATCTGATGCAAACGCTTATACTCCACATGTTTGATCTTTACACGTTCGTCACTTTCAAGAAAATGCACGACGACGCCTTCCTTACCCGCACGCTCACCCAGCGTCAAAACGTCGCGGAACTGTTTATAGGGGTGCTCCTCAACTACAGGCCCGGGCCAAGAAACACGCGCTTCATCCAAAGCAACGCTGCGTCCAGTAGCGGTGTTTAAAGCACCTAAAAGCACTAAGTCATCTAGTGTGTTGTAGTTGCACACTATCCTGTTAAGTGGGTAAATAATCTCGAACAGGTAAGTCCACGCGGGGTTCAACTTAACTTTAGACGCATAGTTCGCCTGCCACAAAGAGTTCGCGTGGACGCTCTGCTCAGATGTGAACGACCCTCTCGTGGCGATCGCCTGAACCCCGCCTCGGGGGTAGGCGATACCTAGGGACCCGTCAAGTTTTTCAGTAACGTGAACTGGTCCGTGCTCGGAAACTGTTTCCTGCCCGTAGTTGAAAAATTTCCGGAAACCACGAGCGATCACTTCACCTTCTTTGTTAGTGATCAGTCCCCTGCATGTGCGTGTAACTTCATTCCAGCAGGAAGAGTACTGAGCCAAAGCCGTATAGTTGTATACCGCGAAGCCGTCGTTATCGACCGTGCGTTTAACGTAACCTTTACGCAGCATTTCTCCCAGAAGGTCACTATCTAAAATATCGTTAATGTGCACATTTGGAATAGTTCCCAAACAAGGTATTTTTGCCAGCAGCTAACCCGAGATTATGTTTGGTAACCGTGAGTATCCCGGTGGGTGGCGAGCAAAGGTAAAATAGGCAATCTCCGTTTTATTGCGTTAATACACCTGACATCGCGTTTACAAAGTATCGTAGTGGAGTACGGGCGTGATCTTCTCTGGTGCGGGCGCACCACGGTAGACATATTTGTATACTTGAACGGGGGGTTTCGGGCCAGTCACGGCTTAGAGGGCCGACACTGTTTATATGGCTCAGCTGGAAGTAACTCGAGATCATTGGTTGAACACCGTTGTGGGACTCATTGACGCTAGTTTCTATCTATCCCCAGAAGAGCAGTACGCCAGTACTAAAATTATCACCGGCTTGCTGGACCGCCTCAACATACCCGACAGGGGCCAGCCACTTGTTATACCCATGCCGGTAGTACAAGAGATGCACGCCAACTACTACAGCACAGCTTTAGACACCGTTAACTCAGGACTGCCTCGCCAGACACGCTTTGTAAACAATCAAGATTGCGTGACCAGCCTGGAAGCTTGGCGTTCCGCGCTTGAGGGAATGATCCTGCAGGCTTACCCGGATTTGAGTGGAGATCAGAGGCTTCTCCTTGCCAAAGTTTTGAATGACTGGTTGGCTGCGGTAGGTATTCCTAACCGTGCTGCTAGTTTCCTACCGGCCCAGGTTCTCAGGGCTCACCGGGACCTTGACGACAACTAGTCGCACCTATTACCCCGTGATACCAATAAGTGTTGGTAACTAACGTATTTAATCCCCGCCGAGTGCGTAAATGACCTTGCCAAACGTGAAAAACTCCAGACGATCATACGTATGAGAGCACACTTGTGGACGTCAGGCCCTTTCCGAGGTTGGCCGGCTTCCCGTTCCGAAGAGACAGAGTTCATAAACCATGCCCGAGACGATGCCGACGAGGAAGCTGTATTGGACACACCCGTTACACGCAGTGACATAGTAGCTGTATCCGTTAGCTTGCGAGAAGGAGCAGAATACGGTGCGCTGCGTGAATTCCTCCCCGGGTTGACTGCGGAAGGTTTAGTTTCTTCGTATGAGTACCTTGAAGCAGGGAGAGTGAGAAGTTTAGAGGCATGGAACTATATTGAGAAACTTCATTCGTTTACCGCCACTATTTTAAATGCTGCGCGAGCTGCTGAAGTAGTACCAGCAGCTGTGGGCAGGCTACTACGCGAGATGCAACAGGGTAAGAATGAGCTTCACTTTGTGCGATGCGTGCAGTCTTTCGAAGAGAGAATACGCGAAGAGACCCGGACTGCTCTGAGACTTGAGAAAGAATTACACAACCCCCGCTATTCCCCTAAGACCAAACTACGCATTGGGGAGGAACTGTTTCACCCAGCACGCGAGTGCGCTTGGATGTCTCCCTACTACCTACCAAGTCGGGTGACAGATTTAAGTCCTGAGCGAATAAACTCCATCATGGGTGAGAGTCTTCGTACCGGTTCAAAAGACGTTTAAGACCTGTCGCAACATCAACAGACCGCTGATGTTGAAGTGAAGACCGAAAACTTGCTGTAACTCCCTGTTACTTGGCTAGCGGCGACCTCGCGCGCACGGTTGGTTTAAACGAAGCTAGTTTCCATAAAATATATAAGGAGAAAACAGTGATTAACGTCATCGAACCAAACGCAACCGTTGAAATTGGAACTACACCTATTAAAGGTCTTTCCATTTTTGAAGGGGACCGCGACGAGCAGTTCCCTGTATGGTCAGGCGAATGCTCGTCCTGGGGTACAGTGCAAACTATCCTCACATCCTACAAGCCACATAATTACAGCTCTGTTGTCAAAGTGTACGTAGAACTTCACGACGGCAGCGTCGCAGAAATATCGCCTATGGCATACAACTTGTAAGCCGTAAACAAAACTAACTGAACCCCCTCACATACGTGAGGGGGTTCTTTAATTTCCAGCATCCGCAACAACGGTCTGTTGATGTTGGACCTGTCTCGCTAGCGTGCCGATACTATGTACATGCGAGTAAACATTGATGGGGCACCCGCGTACGCCATTGCGTACTGCTTCCTGGAAGCCGGTGAGACCGTATTTATCGAAAACGGTGGCATGGCTTTAATGAGTGAAGGTATTCAGGTAAACATGAGTACGGGAGGAGGGCTTAGTAAAGGCCTAATGCGTAAAGCTTTCGGTGGCGAGTCTTTGATCATGGGCGCTTACAAGGCTGAGGTGTCAGGTGCTTGGGTAGCAGCTAGCCCTAAATACCCAGGAGACGTTAGGCCTTTAGACCTTAGTACAACAGGGTCGCTACTAGCACAATCTGGCGCCCTACTGGCTTTTGATGACCGTGTAGATGTTTCCGTTAGACCCTCTAGTGTGAGTTCTGCACTGGCAACACGCGGAGTTACCTTGTTAAAAATGAGTGGGCTCGGTATAGCTGTAATTGGTACTTACGGAGCTATTAGCGAATTTGACGTCAAAGACGGTCAGTCTGTAATAGTGGACACTGGTCACCTCGTAGCGTTCTCTGAGAACATGGATATTGAAACAGGGTTCCTGGGAGGCATCGTTACTAGTGCAGCCACTGGTGAAGCTTTAGTTTCTAAACTACACGGACCAGGTCACGTGTATATCCAAACACGAGCTGAGGAGCAGCTGTTCGGGTGGATTAACCCGCAACGAAATCAGAACGAGAAGTAATCTTTATGGCACAACAAATGTCCCTTGACTTCACAGGGTCTAGCCAACAGCGGATACGCCACGCTGAGAAGGTACAGCGGGAACAGGAACAGCCATCGTTGTTTGCCTCGTGGTCACCCAATATTGATATTCACCTGCACTCCACTACTGAAGCTATAGCAAACATCGCTGGCGGGGATCCGGAACGAGCTCACCACTGGTTAGCTGGAATCACAGGCGGTATTCGAATAATCAAAACTAGGCGTGTTGCCTTTGATGTGAACAAGTTAGACGTTCTTATGTGGTTGCGTCCCCCAGCTAACGTAACCCTAGATGCGGCCTGTGCCACTTTCGCTAAGGCACTATGGGCCCACAAGCTAGGGCTTAAGCCACTCAAAGTATCAAGGTCTGGATCCAGGCTCACTGCTAGCTCGCCCCGGTGGCCTACCGGCATGGGAGTAGAAGACGCCCCTTGGACAGCTATTAGTGCCCTGGTGCACAACGATGTACCACTGGATGTGGTACCTGAAGCTCACGCTCTGCTGGAGCGACGCTTGAGAGACTCCGGAGCTAACATTGCCATTGCTTCCCTAGCCGGTTCAGCTGTGAGACTTGAAACTAGTCGGCCTGAGATACTTGAAAGACTGGGTTTGCCGGCGCTCGCTTTTGACGGTGAGCCCAACGCTGGGCGGTACAAGATACCCCTACTAGCTGCGCAGCCGCTTTTAACTCAACCTTTGATACATGTTCCAGACAAGCTGCAGAAGCAGATTCACGAAGCTACCCGCAGGTCCACTCCCCTAAAGCCGCATGATCCATTCCCCTGGACCTTGTACAACTTCCAGGCAACAGATGGTGGTAAAGCCTTGCGGATCCTTACCACTACCGGCGGTGTGCTACTTGCTGGCGACATGGGTAGCGGTAAGACCACTGTAGCTCTGGCACTAGCTCACGAGATGGACCTGTGGCCACTTTTGGTGGTTGCTCCCCTGTCGGCTTTCTCCACTTGGGATAGACAATTGAGGGAAATGGGAAAGAAAACGTATTTGGTTACAGGGCCTGCACGTAAATGTTGGGAGGAGCTGGAGACGGGTGAGTACGAGGCGGTAGTAATCGCCTACGACAGAGTAGCTGCGTTCTCAGAGCTCATTGAGCATCTCAACTTTAAATGCGCTGTTGCTGACGAGATTCAAAGAATCCGATCCGCAGGGTCTCGCAGGTCTAGATCGATGCGGGCTCTGGCCGGGAATATCCCCTACCGTATCGGTTTGTCTGGCACCCCACTAGTTAACGGTGTGGCAGATCTGCTTCCTATCGGTGCATGGATTGCGCCCAGTGAGTGGAAGCCTCGTGCTAACGAAAAGGACTTAGCTGATATCTACCCCGGGGACGCTATTGAAGCGATTGCCGATCACCTGGGTACCTATATGGTGCGTCGAAAAATGGAAGATGTTCCTAGTGACTTACCCAAACGTAACGATCACCGCGTGTTTGTCCGCCTGAGTCGCGAACAACGCAGGGCATTAGAAGACTTGGAAGAAGAGGCACGTAAAGCCAAGGAAGACGGGGCTTTTGACGACCCTTCACAACGGATGCACGCCTTCGCAAAACTGCAGCAGATGCGTAAGATAGTTAACAACCCTAGTTCTGCTGGAGTGAACGGTCCCAATCCTAAACTTAGGGCAACTATTGACTTAGCCGAGGACTTTTTGAGTATGGGTCGCAAAGGGGTAATTTTCACTGCTGATCGGGCCACGTTTAGGGACATTGGTAAAGAGCTAGACGCACTAGGTGTCGGGTGGGTTGGTATATGGGGAGCTACCCCTGCTGCTGATCGCATAGCTAATGAGAACAAGTTTCACACAGACCCCGACATTAAAGTAGTTGTGTGCACTATTCAGGCTGGTTCAGAATCGTGGTCGGCTAGTCCTACCGCAACCTGGCTGATAACCACGTCTTATGTCTATGCACCTGCCAGCTTGGATCAGATGGCTGCTCGGGTGTACCGGATGAACTCAGACCCTAACGGTCCCGATATTGAAGTCATGTATGTGCACGCAGAAGGTAACGAACCCACACTGGATGACCGTATGCTGGAGATTCTGACGATTAAACGAAATATTTTCTCACAGGTAGTAGACAGGGCAAGTTTTGCCGACGGTACTAACACGCACTACTCCATGTCCGATCTTTTGTTCCTACTTACAGGTGAGAAGGACGACAAACGCGCTGCATTGGAGGCAGATGGTGCCCGCGCAGATAAAGTCGATGCCGATAAGAAATTACACGCCCGTAAGAGCCTGTACAAGAACAAGCGTGGGAATAAGGATCTGGCATCTGACGACGGATCCTTTGCCCAAACAGCTGAAGAGTGGGACGCCATGGAGCAAGAAGACACCCTGGAAGAGGACACACTCGAATATGAAGGCTTCGATGTTGCAGAAGGCGACGACTAGCCAGCGATTGGCAATCACGAGCAGAGCACGCACTGTACCTAGTGATAACACAAATTACTAGGATTGGACATTCTTTGAATACTAATAAAGTGGCCTACGCTGTAGTAGACACAGAAACCACAGGTTTCTCCCCTCGCAAGGGTGACCGCCTAATTGAGGTTGCTGTAGCAATCGTCGAAGACGGGCAGATCACTAAAACGTGGTCAACCCTAGTCAATCCCGGCAACGGAATTGACCCTGGAGCTACCCACATTCACCGCATTACGCGGGAGATGCTGGATACAGCCCCTAGCTTCGCTCAGATTGCTGGAGAGCTCATTGATCTTCTTAAGGGAAAGGTTCTAGTCGCACATAACATGCGATTCGATTCCTCGTTCCTTGAGCGTGAGTTTGAACTCATAGGTGTTGACATGCCCCGCGAGGGTCGCATGTGCACACTGGAAGGTTCACGCTTTTTGATGCCTAACTCTAAAAGCCACCGTTTAGGTGACTTGTGCGAGTCGTTGAATGTAACTTTGGATGGTTGGCACGCTGCTGAAGCTGATGCTGTTGCAGCAGCCAAGATCCATATTCACTTGTTGCAAATGGCACCTGCGTTAGTGGTCAACTCACCGAGTTCTGACCTCTGGCCGGACATGCCTATCACAACTTCAGCTCTACCAAGAGCTGCTTAAATACTAATGAAGACCCCGAGATATTTTCAACTCTCGGGGTCTTCACTCATTTTCAGGCCGGCTCACAAAAAGATAACCCCCGAAGGGGCC
>Ga0115548_1000633_pt1 | contig 20233 bp, 21 predicted proteins | sample COGITO_mtgs_1004_4_FD_87187 | JGI IMG/M metagenome (GOLD analysis project Ga0115548, IMG submission 87187) | Pelagic marine microbial communities from North Sea - COGITO_mtgs_100423 | ecosystem: Environmental > Aquatic > Marine > Epipelagic | place: Germany:Helgoland, sampling site Kabeltonne...
GGGGTTTGTAGATGATCCAAAGGCCTTGGTTCTGCCGCTGTACTTTGCATCAAAAGTAACACAGCTGGCCTAGGCTGCGATGCTTGTATGTGATAAAGGCTATTATCGCCCGTTATGCGGTATATCCTTATCATGTGGGTTTAAAGCCTAACTCTGTATTACTTTATTCTATTTTAAGGCAAATAATATGAAGAAAGATAAATTTCTAGCGCTTGAAAGTTTAAGGGGATTGCGGCGTTATCTGTTGCTGTTTATCACTTTGATGTCGGCAGTCACCTTTCCAATTCTTTTATTAATAATGCCTGGATAATGGTTGACTTTTTCTTTGTCCTAAGTGGCTTTGTTATTGCTCTTAACTATATGGGTCGAGTAAAAACCCCCCAAGATCTTTTTATCTTCCAGAGGAAGAGATTTTTGAGACTTTATCCCCTTCATCTAATCATGCTTTTCGCTTTTGCGGCGCTTGAGTTCGCCAAATATTTGGTGGAAGTGGAGTTCGGAATGATCGCGAATACACCAGCGTTTAGCATAAACAACATGACTGCGTTTTTTGCTAATCTCTTTCTTGTCCATAATTGGGTGTTATCTACCCTTAGTTTCAATATGCCTAGTTGGTCAATATCGGCAGAGTTTTATACGTATGTAATTTTTGGGACGTTATTGCTTCTAACGGACAGTAAAAGAAAAATGCAAGTTGGTATTTTAATTATCTCAATACTTTTATTTGGTTATATTTTAGGTGATTATGGTATGTCGCGTTGGGCAACTGATAACATTACGGGTCCAATAAGATGTCTTTATTCGTTCTCGATTGGTGCTGTGGCATACTGCTTTTTTGAAAAATATCGCGATCGTATTGTACTCACATCCTCAATTCCTTCTGTAGTTTGTCTCGTATTAAGTATTCTGATCGTAATGTTTTTTGCTTCTCAGGATTTCAAATACGTGGAACTAATCCCGTTGTTTTTTGGGGTGACGATATTGACGTTGGTACTAACAAAGCAAAACCAAAAAATACACAGGGTATTAAGTAACAACCCGACTGTTTATTTAGGAACAATCAGTTACGGAATATATATGATTCATGATTTAACATGGTACGTTTACACACAAGTACTTAGATTCGTTTTCAAGTTTCCCTCAGTGTCAGACTCGCAAGGAAAGGTTTCTATTGATATTGAGAACGTCTTTGTCGCAGACCTGGTAACAGTTCTTGGGATTATTACGGTCATCATACTTGCGCATTTATCTTATAAATATGTAGAGACGAGATTTAATAGGGTTAGATAAAATATTTGATACCTCGTCGGACTTTGGTTAAGTCTGCTATGGGTTTATTGACGTTTACAAGCGCGCTAATTTTAAGTAACAGTTTTAATTTGGTTTATTTTTATCAAAATATAATGGAGTATTCAATGAAAGCAGTTATTCTTGCGGGAGGTTTGGGCACGCGATTAAGTGAATATACTTCATCATGCCCTAAGCCAATGGTAGAGATTGGGGGTAAACCAATTCTCTGGCACATTATGAAGATTTATTCCGCTCATGGGATTAATGATTTTATAATTTGTTGTGGCTATAAGGGGTACATGATTAAAGAATACTTTCAAAATTATCACCTCCACATGTCAGATGTCACTTTTGATATAAAGAACAATTCGATGCGAGTCCATCACGAAAGAGCTGAGCCTTGGACAGTGACGCTTGTCGATACTGGTGAAAACTCTATGACTGGTGGGCGACTGCTCAGAGTGTCAGATTATTTAGTTGGTGAGGAGTCGTTTTGCTTTACTTATGGTGATGGTGTTGCCGATGTTGATATTGGTGCATTAATTGAATTCCATAAAGGTCATGGGAAGGATGCGACAATGACTACCAGTTTTCCTCCGGGCCGCTTCGGTGCAATAAAAGTTGAAGACAAAAGAGTTTTAAGCTTTAAGGAGAAGCCGAAAGGTGACGGGGCATTGGTAAATGCGGGTTTCTTTGTTCTGTCGCCGAGAGTCTTAGATCGTATTGAGGGTGACTCGACCACGTGGGAGCAGGAGCCGTTACTTCGTTTGACAGAGGATCGGCAATTAATGTCATACCAACATTCGGGGTTTTGGCAACCGATGGATACTTTATATGATAAAACTAACCTTGAGTCGCTTTGGGATGAGGGTAAAGCTCCGTGGAAGGTATGGTGACGTATGCTTATTAATTCTAGTTTTTGGAAAAATAAAAGAGTTCTTGTTACTGGCCATACAGGCTTTAAAGGGAGTTGGCTGTGTTTATGGTTAGAGGCATTGGGATCGGAAGTTTCCGGTTTTTCGCTGCAACCTGCAGCAAGTCCGAACTTATTTTCTGAAGCTGATGTGGGAAGAAATATCAAAAATACATTTTCGGATATTCGTGATCAGAGTGCTATTTATAATTCTATTGCGTCTTTTCGGCCTGAAATCGTTATTCATATGGCCGCGCAGCCTTTAGTTAGAAGATCTTATCAAGATCCGGTTGAGACTTACTCTACAAATGTTATGGGAACCGTAAATTTACTTGAAGCAGTTCGTCACTTTGAAGGTGTAAGAGCTGTCGTAAACGTGACCACTGACAAGTGTTACGAAAATAAAGAGTGGCTTTGGCCTTACAGAGAGGGCGAGCCTTTAGGGGGGCATGATCCCTACAGTAGTAGCAAAGCCTGTGCTGAATTGGTTACCCAGGCATATACGAAATCTTTTTATCATGATTCGAATACTGCCTTGGCGTCTGCAAGAGCTGGTAATGTTATTGGAGGTGGCGACTGGTCAGATGATAGACTCATACCCGATATCCTCATTGCGTTTCAAGAGAAAAATCCTGTTGTTATTAGAAATCCGCAAGCGATTAGGCCTTGGCAGCATGTGCTCGAGTCCCTTCATGGCTACCTATTGTTGGCTGAGAAACTATTTAATGAAGGTCATAGTTTTTCAGAGGCATGGAATTTTGGTCCAAGAGATGAAGATGCAAAATCTGTCGGGTGGATCATGGATGAAATGTCTTCGCGATGGGGAGAGAGCGCTTCTTGGGTAAATGATGAAGACGATAATCCTCATGAGGCTACTTACCTTAAATTGGATATATCGAAAGCAAGATATAGGCTTGGATGGTCTCCAAAATGGACTTTAGATCAATCTCTAGATCATATTGTGTCATGGCATAAAGGCTGGCTGCAAAAAAGGCCAGCGCGAGAATTATGTTTAGAGCAAATTCAAGAATTTAATATTAATTAAAATATAGGACTTTAAAATGAATGATTTGGAACAAATTTCTTATGCGAAAACGGTATATGGGCAGGAAGAGATTGATGCAGTGGTGAAATGTTTGTCAGAGTCAACGCAAATGGGCAACTATTCAAGAAAATTTGAAGCACAGATTGGAAAACTATTTTCAAAAAAGCATTGTTTATATGTTAACTCTGGATCGTCAGCATTGTTTATTGGTGTTGAGGCGTTCGGTTTTGCTCCTGGCTCTGAGGTTATAACGCCAGCTTTAACTTTTTCAACCTCGATTGGCTGTCTAATTAAAAATAACTTAACTCCTGTATTCGTAGATGTTGAGCCGCTCACTTACAATATTGACTGTTCCCAAATAGAGGAAATGATCTCAGAAAAGACAGTTGCTATCCTCGCTCCAAATTTAATGGGTAATTTGTGTGATTGGCCTAAGATAAGACAGATTGCCGACAAATACGGGCTCACTGTTATAGAGGATTCAGCTGACACATTGGGTGCTACCATTAATGGGAAGTCCTCAGGGTTTTATTCCGACATGTCGATTACTAGTTTTTATGGGTCACATATTATAAATTGCGCTGGAAATGGGGGCGCCCTCGCGATTAATGATGATGATGTTATGGAGAGAGCGAAATTGCTGAGATCTTGGGGTCGCAGTTCATCCTTGTTTGATGAGCAAAGTGAATCGATTGAGAACAGATTTAATGTGGATTTGGATGGTATTGAATATGATGCTAAGTTTGTATTTGAAACTGTTGGATACAACTTAGAGGGCAATGAGCTGGGAGCATCATTCGGGCTTGCGCAACTTGAAAAGCTGGATAAAAATATAGAAACTAGGCAAGGAAATTTTTCTAGACAATGTGAGTTTTTTGCGCAGTATAGTGAATTTTTCTCTAACCCTATGGAATCATCAGATTTCGAAACTGCATGGCTGGCTTTCCCTATACTAATCAAAGAAACGGCGCCATTCAGTAGGAGAGAATTCCAGATATATCTCGAAAAGCGGAACATCCAGACTAGGGTTGTTTTTACTGGCAATATTCTTAGACAACCAATGATGTTAGGTTGTGACAAGCGTGTTCGTGAGAGTGGTTATCCTAACGCAGATGCAGTGATGCGACGGGGGGTATTGCTTCCGCTACACCACGGGCTAACTGAGTCCATGTTTTCGCGATTTCAAGCTGTCGTCAACGAGTTTGTATCACAGTATGTTTAACGTAAAGAAATCAAGAATCAATGGTTGTTTAGAATTGATTCCGAAAATTTTCAATGACGAACGAGGTTCGTTTGTGAAAGTGTTTCACAATGAGGCCTTTAAAGCTCTTGGGTTAGAGGACGAGTTTCGTGAGGAGTATTATTCTAAGTCATCAATGGGGGTGATAAGAGGGTTGCATTTCCAAGTGCCTCCAGAAGAACACACAAAGATGGTTTACTGTGTTGACGGCTCAGTTTTTGATGTGGTGGTTGATCTTAGAGTTGGGTCCACTACTTTTGGGCAGTGTGAAACCTTCAATTTAAATGCTGCCGATGCAAATATGATCTATATACCTAAGGGGCTGGCTCATGGTTTTTGTTCCCTGAGTGAATCATCAACACTTATTTATAAAACTTCGACAGTCTATAACCCAAACTTTGATTCAGGTATTTTATGGGACTCAGTCCCGGTCGTTTGGCCTGTCAAAAAACCGATAATTTCTCAACGAGACAGTGTATTCCCGGGCCTTTGTGACTTTGAAAGTCCATTCAAATATAAGGAATAATATTCGGAATTCGTAGGGTTTTATTTTTGGCGCGCAAGTCGCTGTTTCAAAGCTCGGGAGTAAAATCGTCGATTTCAAGGTGAGCAATAAATCTTCGCCCTATCATGTGGCTATGCTTACTTGAGATAGTATGCAGTTCGACTTAGCTGCTTCTGGCTTTACAACTTACAAAAGAGATCTTGTATTCTTCGGTCTCGATGATTATCGGAGTTGAGTGTGGAGATGAAAACGTTACTTCTTACAGGCGCAAGTGGCTATCTTGGGGGCCAATTTTATCATAAGTATAAAAGCCTTGGGTGGAATGTCTTCACGCTCGGACGAAGGTCGACAGATCACATCTTCTGGGATGCAAAATCAAACAGGGAAATTGATTGCTCTAAGATTCCAGAGTCCATTGATAAGATAATCCACTGTGCTGCTGTCAATGAAACCTCGATAAATAACGATATTAATATAACATTTGATGTAAATGTAACTCTTACGCGAGCTCTTGCAGACTTGGCCATTAAGAGAAGTGTTAAGGAGTTTGTATACCTTTCGACTTTCCATGTTTATGGTGTTGACCAAGGCCTAATTAATTCTGATCGCACTATTAATCCATTAAACGATTATGGCTTAACTCACTATTTGTCAGAGGAGATTTTACGATGCGTTTTGTCCGATGTCGTGCCTAGTATTTTGTGCCTGAGACCCACTAATTTATTTGGTATGCCGGTTGAGATGAGCGGTTTCGATAGATGGTCGCTTGTGCCGTTTGATTTCGTAAAATCAATAGTAGAGACGGGAAATATCAGTTTGAGATCAAGTGGTGAGCAGTATCGAAATTTTGTTCATTGTTCTCACGTTTTGAATGCAGCACCTAGTCTGACAGGATTTGAGGTTAGGGATGTATATGGAATGACCTCGACCATCAAGGATTTTGGAGGTTTAGTAATTGATCACTTACGGATATCAAAGGGAATTCATGGGAGCTTATTAATTCCAAAGGAGTTCTCTCATGGCAATTCAGGTCCCACAGAAAAGTTACGTTTTAAAGGAGGTCGTGTAATTGAATCTGAATGTATCGGTGAGTTATACAGTTTTATCGATCTTCTTTCTGATGAAATAATCAATGTTGAGTGAGAAAACTTCGAGAAGATTGTAGTATTAAAAATAAGAAATATGGCTAGTACTAATGCGCTGATACATACGGATAAGAAGTTTTCGACTTATATTTCAGCTACTTAATAAAGGTGCGACGATAACCACAAACGAAAGTCTTAAATATTTGCGAGGAAAACATGTTGGTTCTGAAGGAAAACCTAGAAAAAAGATCGGCTACTATAGCGATAGTCGGGATGGGTTATGTCGGTATACCGTTGTTATTAAGGTATTCAAAACTTGGCTACAAAACGATTGGCGTTGATGTTGATGATGCAAAAGTTACTCAGCTAAATGAAGGATCCAGTCCTATTGGCCATATTCCGAGTTCGAAAATAAAGAGCGTTTTGAGTAAGCACTCATTTTTTACATCTGAATTCAATAAAATATCTGATGCGGATGCCATTATATTGTGTGTACCCACACCGTTAACTAAAAATCGTTCCCCAGATATGTCATATATTTCGGATTGCATGGAAATGTTGATGCCTCACCTTAGGAAAGGGCAGGTCTTATCTCTAGAGAGCACCACGTATCCAGGAACGACCGAAGAATACTGTGTTATTCCAATTTCAGGAATACGAAAATATGAAATTGGCAAAGACTTTTTTGTTGTTTATTCTCCTGAGAGAGAAGATCCAGGCAATATGAGTTATACGACATCAACGATACCAAAAGTTGTAGCGGGGCATACCGAAAGATGTTTAGAGATAGGAATCGCATTGTATGGAAATGCGATAGAAAAACTTGTCCCTGTTTCGTCGCTTAGAACGGCTGAGATGACTAAGCTTCTTGAGAATATTCATCGGTCCGTCAATATAGGTTTGGTAAATGAAATGAAGATAGTAGCCGATAAAATGCAAATTGATATATATGAGGTTATCCGTGCTGCTGCAACAAAGCCATTTGGTTTCATTCCCTATTATCCTGGCCCTGGATTAGGAGGGCATTGTATACCCGTTGATCCATTTTATTTGACATGGAAGGCTAAGGAGTTTGGACTGCAGACAAAGTTTATAGAAATTGCAGGTGAAGTAAACTCAGCTATGCCGTCTTGGGTTGTCGGGAAAATAACAGGGGCTCTTAACTCTATAAAAAAATCGGTCAACACCTCGCGAATATTAATTTTGGGAGTTGCTTATAAAAAAAATGTTGGCGATGTCAGAGAATCTCCTGCAATTGAAATTATTAATGAATTATTAGAACTTGGGGCGCATATTAGTTTTTGCGATTCGAATGTGAAAAATATTACAACGGATACTGGGCAAGTCCTATCTTCAAAAGCTCTTTTGAGTGAAGCGATATCGTCTTCAGATCTGGTTTGTATTGCAACCGCTCACGACGACGTCGATTATCAAGCGTTGTTGAATTCGGGTGTTCTTATTGTTGATACTCGAGGTGTTTACAGTTCGAATCATACTAATGTCATTAAAGCGTAACTCCATGCAAAGAGTTTGCTTCACAGGATCCTTTTCTTCAGGATTTAGGGCACAGAGTTTTCTACGCTATGCAATCAAAAAGGCGTATAAGGTTCATATCTTATCTGAGAAAAACTTTTGTAAATCTAAAGGTGTGTTAAGTTTTTTAGTTAACTTTTTATCGTCGGTAATTTTTATCCCTAGGCGAGTCTATTTACTGCTGAGAACTGACTTATTAATTGTGCTAGCCATGCCAAATAGCATTACCGTATATGCAGATATTGTTTTAGCTAGAATTTTTCGAAAGCCAGTAATTTATGATTTTTATATAAGCCATTATGATTCGTCAGTATTAGACCGCAAAAATTGCAGCCCTAACTCCTTTAAAGCCTTTATCCAGTGGCACCGTGATCGTCTGTTATATGTGTTTTCGACAAAAGTAATTTTTTTGAGTATTGCAGAAAAAAAATATTATAAAAGTTTGTTGAAACTTAGCGATAAATCAAAAAAAGATTTTATAGTTCCTCTATTTGCAGAATCCATTGATTTCAATGAAAGAGTATCTTCCTTGCGGTTCAACATTTGTTGGTGGGGTTCTTATATTCCTTTGCATGGACTAGATGTCATTTTGGATGCTATGACCTACCTGACTGACCTTGATTGTCACCTCTATATCTATGGTAATAGTAATGATCTTGCGAGGCCCCATATCAACTCGGTTGAGCGTCTTGGTATCGATAAAGTAGTAACTATTCGAAATGACCTTACATTTAAGTCAGGTCTTAAAGAGGAGCTCTCCCAAAGGGCTTCTTTGGCACTAGGGGGATTCGGAAATAGTGCAAAAGCGAAAGCTGTGACCACCAACAAGTTGATCGAGGCAATGAATTTAGGGATACCAGTGTTATCTGGTCATGCGGAATCAATCGATGAGCTAATACCTCAGGATGTGGTAAAAACTTGCGCTAGAGATTCCTTGTCACTGTCAATGGCGATTCGAGATCTATATGGCAAAAAGGATATACTCCAAGAGCAAAGTAATAACGGAAAGGTTTTATTCGAGTCAAAATTCTCCTACAACGCATTCGAGAAGAACTTAGATCAACTTTTTGAGCAGCGGGTTTGAAGTCGTTTTTAAAAGTAATATTACAAGCAGTCACAAGTCGGTATGTTGTTTATGCCGCCAACCTGGCTTCAATCATTGTTCTTGCTCGCCTAATAGATCCATCCGGATTTGGCACTGTTGCGACATCGATGCTGTTTTTGTACCTCTATCAGGGGCTCTGTGATGGAAGCTTAATGCCTTCAGTAAACAATACACGGAGGCTAAATTCAGGTATTTTAGGGCACTTACTGCTCTTGTTGATGTTTACTGGCCTGTTTCTAGGGACTTTGTTCTTTTTTTCGGCCACCGCTTTAGCCGAAATCTTTGATAATACTGATCTTAATTCTGTAGTAAAGATAAACTCATTTGCTTTTTTCGCTATTGGGCTTAGTTCTCTTATTTGTGCCGTGTTTACGCGGCACAAAAAATTCCGGTCAATTGCTATTGCGGGAGTCTTATCGGAAGCACTCACCACGTCTGGATGCGTTTTTTTATTAAAATACACGGACATAGGGTTTTTGGCGCTCGCTCTAAAAGTATCGCTATTGCCGTGGATTAATTTGGTCACGTTAGTTTATTTTTATAGGCGCCGAGTAAATAAATTACCAAAGCCGATTTATATTTCTGGCAAAATTTTTGACGATGCGTTTTTAGAGGTATTCCGGTTTCAATTTTTGATTACAAGTGTAAATTCTTTAGCTAGGAATCTAGATTATATGATCATTGGACTGGTATTTGGGCCGGCTACTCTAGGGTTCTATGAAAAATCCTTCCAATTAATGAAATATCCAATCTCCTTGCTAGGATTTTCTTTGACTCCAGCGATTCAGCCGGCTTTGCGATTGATCAAGTCAAAACCTCAAGCAGTTGGTCGTATTTATAGCCGCTTTCAGATTATTTTGGCTTCTTGCTCAATAGTGATATCGGGAATAATGTGGTACTTCTGCGACGGTATTGTGGATACGCTATTTGGAAGTGGGTGGGCCATAGCGTCAGAGTACCTAAAAATACTTATCATCGGAGTTCCTGCGCAAGTAGCCATGGTTGCCTCAGGCGGTTTCCTTATTGCCCTTGGAGGAAGTAAAAATCACTTCTATTGCAGTGTAGTAGCCTTTGTTCTGTTGGTAATTGCCCTCGTTTATGGGAGTTTTATGGTAATTAATATGTATATTTTATGTTATGCGATTGTTTTGTCATACTACGTAAGCTGTATTTTTTTACTCTTCAATTTTAATTCTCTTCTTAGACAAAGCCAAATGAGATTGACAGATGAATAACTATACTATGTTTATTGCTCACGAGGATCCTGATAAATCTAACGTTTGCAGAACGATGTTTTATGATATTGCTTGCGCCTTATCCCAGCAAGGGAGAAAGGCAGTATTTTTTTCAGGTTGCGCGACGAAAATAAGAGAATCTAAAGGTAACTTGACAAATTATATATTTTTGAAAAGGACTCATGGTTCTTTTTCTGCAAGAGATCTTTTGCAAATGGTCCTCAGAATTGGTCTAGTGTTTAAGCTAATGTTGCGGTCGAAAAATGTTGTAGTGCGCTCATATCCTTCAATGATTATTTATGGGTGGATGGCTTTTGTTTTGCGTAAGGACGTGTTTTTTGACACTCGTGGTCTTTTTTTTGATGAGCTTTTGGAAAGTGGAAAATTGAACCCAAAGTTTGGAAAAATTGCTTTTGCTTTAGAGAAATACCTGCTTAGAATTTCGACTGCAGTTATTTGTGTATCTGATGCCCAGGCGCGCGAGTATAAACGGCGTATGGGACGTATCGCTTCTGAAAAATATTTGGTGGTTCATAATGGGTCATCGAATTCGAAAAAGGTTGATCTTGAATCAGATAAAAAGGCCCTCAGTATTGGTTATGTAGGTAGTCTGAGTGCATGGCACTCACCTATGCTAATGAGATCTGTTGTTCAAGAGCTAGCTAAAGTTAGACCATTAGATTTGTTTATTTTTACACCAGATATTAGTAGAGCGGAGGAACTCTTCTCTGGATTGGGAATCAACGTAACGATAGAGAAGAGAGAATTTCGAAAGGACCCTGTGCGGTTTTCTTACGGCCTTTGTTTGATAACTGGAGGTATTTCGAAGACTATCTGTTTTCCTGTAAAGGCAGTGGAGTATCTTCAAGCAGGATGTCGTTTAGTTGGTTCGGACAACGTTGTTGTCCTGAGAGAAATTGTTGAAACAACGGGGGCGGGTGTCTTAGTATCATTATCAGATAATGGTCAAATGATTGCTCAAAAAATATTGTCTGATTTTGAATTGAACTTTGGTTCAGAGATCATTGTTCCAATCGAGTATTCATTTGAATATCAAGTTCAACGATTTAAAGAAATCCTTAACTAATGTATTTAAATTCTGTGTACGCTTTAAGTATGGCATGGATTTACATTATCTATCTGATGCCCAAAAAGTTCCAAAGCCAATTCATACTAATCACGCCAGTGGTTTTATTAGGCACATTCAGAGGCTCAGCGGGAAAAGATACAGGGCTGTACATACTGCGATTTGAAAATATGAGTTTTGAAGCCTTCAATTGGCTCGATTTTTCCAGCGAACCTATCTTTAATATACTAATATTTGCTTGTAAGTCGATTTTAGATAAGCCTGAGTTTTTTTTCTTTATACATTCTTCTTTGCTCGGGCTTTTGTTTTTAAAAGCGGTTTCGAACTGGGATCGGACTATAGTATTTTTGTTGCTACTCGCGCCCACTTTTTTATTGGATGGCGTACTCAACGGGATGCGAATTGGTCTGGCGATGCTTGTCTTAGTAGTCGCTTTTGTTTATGGGAATCGGCTACTTAAAATTTTAACTATTGGGATACATTTTTCATCCGCTATAGCTCTTATTATTAAATTATTTCTTGATAAGGGATTGGTACGTGCTAGTTTATACCTAGCCATTTTCTTATCACTTATTTTGTTTCTGATTCCTATGGTAGATTTTGAGACCATGAGGTTTTTTATTAAACTAAATGACTACTCAGAGATACACACTAAGTCAGTTTATTCAGGGCTTTCGGACGTAACTATTTGTGGTTTTCTGGTCTCATTGTTCTACTTATCAAGATCAAGACTGGACTTTTCATCCTATATGATCGCTATTGTTATCTTATTCTTGTCGACAGCAGTTCTTTTTTACATGACGTCAATTAGTTGGGCGCTATTACGAGTGATTAAGATAATTGCTTTGGTACTGTCGCTTGATGGAAAAATTGTTAATTATGTCCGTGGAAGACCGATCGTTTTGAGTTTTACTTTTACTCTTGGTCTACTTTATTCATTAAATTTTTTGAGGGCAGTTTATTTTGGTCCAGGATTCTTGCCATATGGAAGCTAATGCAGTTAAAGAAAGTGATCTATCCAATGTCTCTGTTTGTATTTTGTTGGCGGCGTATAACGGTGGTGAATACATTGGTCAGCAAATTGAATCAATACTGTTGCAGAGGCATATTAATTGGGGTGTTTTCGTCAATATAGATAAGTCAGATGATAATACTGAAAGTATTGTTCGTGAGTTTGAGAGTAGAGATAGTCGAATATTTCTTCTTAAAACGGAAGAAACTTTCGGCTCTGCAGGGAAAAACTTTTATGACTTGTTGAAGAATGCGCCTATTGATCAATATGATTATGTCGCTTTCTGTGATCAAGATGATATCTGGCAACCTGAAAAATTGCTTGAAGGCTTGTTAATTCTACAGAGTGGAAGTTTTTCTGGCTATAGCTCAAGCGTCACTGCTTTTTATCCCTCGGGAAAAGAAAAGTTTATTAAGAAGAGCCACCCCCAAAAGAGCTTTGACTATAAATTTGAATCTGCTGGACCTGGTTGCACTTATGTATTTGATAAAAAAATTGGATTGAAGGTTCGAAGTACTCTATTGAACCATCCGCATATACAAAGTAATTTTTATTATCATGATTGGCTTGTTTACTTCACTGCTAGGGATAATGATGAATCTTGGTATATTGATGCTCGATCTTTTATGCTCTACCGGCAACATGAAAACAATGACACTGGTGCGAACAGCGGTTTAGCTGCGGCTCTAATGAGACTTAGACTGTTCAATAATGGGTGGTATCTCAATCAGGTTTATCTACTCGAAGGCTATTTATCGACGCGACGTTCTTTAGATAATAACTTCGGTAGTCGAGGTGGATTAAGGGTCCGTTGGCTCTGGATGTTTCTTCGTGCTCGAAGGTCTGCGCTACATTCCGTTATATTGTGCATATGTATGCTTCTTAGGATTATTAAATGAGACCTATCTTAATTGTTTATGTGTCATTGGAGCTTTTATGATGATTTTGGTGACGGGCGGTGCAGGCTTCATTGGTAGTTCTGTGTGCCGAAAGCTTATCGAAGAAACAGATTCCCATGTAGTTAATTTAGATATACTAACCTACGCCGGTAATGTTGACTCAGTTGCCAAAATTGCAGATTCAAGGCGATATTCACACGAACAAGTAGATGTATGCGATAGTGAAGAACTTGCTCGAGTGTTTAAGCAGTATCGACCCGCCTATGTTATGCATCTTGCAGCTGAGAGCCATGTTGATCGTTCGATAGTCGGGCCAGCTGATTTTATCAATACTAATATAACTGGTACCTTTATTCTTTTAGAAGCTGCGCGGTATTACTTCGAAAGTCTTGGTAATTCAGAGAAAAAGCAATTTCGTTTTCTCCACGTCTCTACAGATGAAGTATATGGGGATTTGGAAGGTACTACCGATTTATTTACTGAGCAAACTCCGTATTGTCCTTCATCTCCGTACTCAGCTAGTAAAGCAGCATCTGATCATTTAGTGCGTGCTTGGGGCCGCACCTATGGGCTACCAGTTGTTATCACTAATTGCTCGAATAATTATGGGCCTTATCATTTCCCGGAAAAGCTAATTCCTCATATGATTCTTAATGCGCTTAATGGAAAGCCTCTTCCGGTGTATGGCGATGGTTCCCAGATACGTGATTGGTTGTATGTAGAGGATCACGCGAAAGCTTTGATAAAAGTTGTTAATGAAGGGCAAATAGGCGAAACCTATAATATTGGTGGCCACAATGAAAAAAATAATCTTGAAGTGGTTGAAGCCATTTGCGATCTTCTCGAGGAGTTGGCGCCAAATAAACCATCAGGTGTGATTAATTATCGTGATCTAATTTCCTTTGTTGGAGATCGTCCGGGTCATGACGCTCGTTATGCTATTGATGCTTCAAAGATTGAGCGCGAGCTTGGATGGGTGCCAAAAGAAACATTTGAAACTGGTCTACGCAAAACGGTTCAGTGGTATTTTGATAATACAGATTGGTGGGAGAGAGTGCTGTCGGGAAAATATCGGCTAGAGAGACTGGGAGAGTAATATGAGTTCAAGCTATAAAGGAATTGTGTTAGCCGGAGGCTCTGGCACACGGCTACATCCAATTACCAAAGGTGTATCTAAGCAGTTATTGGCCATCTATGACAAGCCGATGATTTATTATCCAATTTCTGTATTAATGTTAGCGGGTATTAGGGAAATTCTTATCATTTCAACGCCTAGCGATATCTCAGGTTATGAGCGCTTGTTAGGTGATGGCGCCGATTTTGGTCTTATGATTGAATATGCAGTGCAACCAAGCCCAGATGGGCTTGCTCAAGCCTTCATTATTGGAGAGGAGTTTATCGGCAATAGCAATGTTGCCCTAGTTCTCGGGGACAACATTTTTTATGGGCAACATTTTTCTGACAATTTATACGCCGCATCATCCCAAAATCTTGGAGCTACGATTTTTGGTTATCATGTAAAAGATCCTGAACGTTTTGGTGTTGTGGAGTTTGATGAAGCAGGGACAGTTCTTTCAATCGAAGAAAAACCCTTGGTCCCTAAATCAAACTATGCTGTCACAGGCTTATACTTCTATGACAATGACGTCATACAAATCGCCAAGTCAATTATGCGGTCACCTCGAGGTGAGTTTGAAATTACTGATGTCAATAAAGCCTATCAGACTAGAGGAGATCTCAAAGTTGTATTGCTTGGACGTGGTTTTGCTTGGTTGGATACAGGTACTCATAACGCTTTGATGGAAGCTGGTCAGTTTGTGCAAACAGTTGAGCATCGGCAGGGTCTGAAAGTCGCCTGCTTAGAGGAAATAGCCTTTCACAAGGGTTGGATACCCAAAGAGTTATTGCTTAGTCAAGCAGAGGCACTTAAAAACACTAGTTATGGTGAATATTTACTAAAAGTTGCAGGTGGCTACAAATGAATGTGGTTAGGACCAAATTGAATGATTGCGTAATCATTGAACCGCAAGTCTTCGGGGATGAGCGTGGGTTCTTCTTGGAAACCTTTCAGACTGACCGATACGCTGAGCTCGCGGGGATAACATTGCCGTTTGTACAAGATAATCATTCTCGCTCATCAAAAGCAGTATTGCGTGGACTGCACTATCAGAAAACCAAGCCTCAAGGTAAGTTAGTTAGGGTAGTTAGGGGTGAAGTTTATGATGTTGCTGTGGACATCAGGCAAGGTTCACCAACTTTTGGTCAATGGGAGGGCGTAATTCTATCAGAGGAAAATAAAACTCAGTTTTGGGTTCCACCAGGCTTTGCCCATGGCTTTTTAGTTTTATCAGACACAGCTGATTTTGAATACAAATGCACCGACTATTACTACCCCTCTGACGAGGGAAGTATTATGTGGGACGATCCAGATCTAAATATCTCTTGGCCGATTAAGTATCCCAAGTTATCTGATAAAGACTCAAAGGCTCCAAGACTAGTTGATTTAAAGCTATGAAAGTTGTTGTTTTGGGTTGCAATGGCCAACTCGGCATGTGTCTGTATGATCAGTTTGAAAATTCAGGTTATGAAGTTGTGTTCACGTCTCGAGAGAAAATAAATATTACCAATTTTAAGGCTACTAAAATCACACTTTTAGACATGGCTCCAGACGTAATTATCAATGCTACGGCCTACACGGCAGTTGATGAAGCTGAAGAAGATCAAAAAACTGCTAACCTAATAAATCATCTCGCTGTTGCCAATATTGCAAAAGTTTGCAAGAAACTGGCTTGTTGCTTGATTCATGTATCAACTGATTATGTATTTGATGGTAACTCTAAAATTCCTTATAAAGAGGATGACAAAACTAATCCTCAGAGTATTTATGGAGACACCAAGCTAAAGGGTGAGTTGGCGATTCAGTCCTCTGAATGCAAACATATAATCATTAGAACAGCTTGGCTATTTAGTGAGTATGGTAACAATTTTTTAAAAACAATGATGCGACTCGGATCTGAAAGAGATGAATTAAGCATTGTTAGTGATCAAATTGGTTGTCCTACTTACGCACAGGACATTGCGAAAGTAATTGTTCAGATAATACCCTATCTAAATTCTCAAGTGATTTTTGGTCTATATCATTATTGCGGGGATCAGCCTTGCTCTTGGTATGATTTTGCAAGAATAATTTTTAGGGAAGCAAAAATAAGACGAATGCCATTTCCTAGGAAAATTAATGCGATAGATTCGAATTCTTTTCCAACAAAAGCGAGAAGACCGCAATATTCGGTTTTGGATTCTGGTCTAATTGAATCTGATTTTATGGTTAATGCTTCTGACTGGCATGAAGGAATCATAAAGTCTATCGAACGTCTAAATTAAGCAGCATCCAAAATATTAGCATGGTGATTTAATGATGATTATTATATTGTCAATTCATTAAGGTGGCATTATGAATGTTTTAGTAACAGGTTCATCTGGCTATGTGGCATCTAATTTAGTGCCATATTTGAAACAAAATGCAACTATTTTTGGTGTTGATCAGTCTCTTTCAAAGCACAGCGATTTGCAAGGCAGTATCGAAAGCTCTAAATTTAAGGATTTCATGGGTCAATTCAGGGGTGAGGAAATAGTCATTATTAATCTAGCAGCAGCTCGCTTTGATTTTGGAGCGACTGCCAGGGATTATTACAGGCTAAATGTTGAGTGTCACCAGATTTTCACGCAAGCTTTAAATAGTCTAAGTGTTAAAAAATTTATACATGTAAGTTCAGTTGCTGCATTGGATGGTCAAAATATACCTTACTCCGATAACCTTAGTTGTGACGATGCCTATAGGGCCACCAAATATTTTCAAGAAGTTATAATTCAAAAATGGTGTGATGAACATGACGTAGAGCTAACTATACTATATCCATCTGCTATTTTTTCTGACGATCCAAGATCAGATACTAATATCGGAAAGCTTCAAACAATCTCTAAATTTATTCCTTTTATCCCAAAAATTAATGTCATTAAAAGCCTTACATACTTACCAAATTTTACACAATTTATCATTGATGCTGTAAATTGTGAAATTCCTTCTGGGAAGTACTTAACGATTGAAAAACCGTCTTTGACCGTATCAAAAATGATTCAAATTATTTCTGGGCGTTCTATCAAGTTAGTTCGGATACCATTTTTATCAGTTATTTTGAAAATTATTGCTCATTCCCTATATGTATTGGGTTTTTTTGGAAGAGTTGATTTAAAGCTTACACCAAATAGAGTTGTTAAGTTGTTTAGTGATACTTCTTACAGTCACGTTAATTGTGAAGATATAGATACAGAGACTTACTCATCAAGAAGTTGTCAGCAATTGCCTGAAATTTTGGCAAACTTTACTAGAGGTAAAGAAAATGCATAGTAGACTTATTTTAATAGAGCTTAATGAAATCAACTTTGATACAGCAACCACCTATATTGAAAGAGGTGAGTATTTACCGGGGTTCAAAAAGCTTATTGAAAGAGGTATCGTACATACTGAATCGGAACCTGAATATGAAAACCTAGAACCTTGGATTCAATGGCCATCTGTGCATACAGGAAAGGCCTTTAAGGAGCACAAAGTATTTAGATTGGGTGATTTCATTAAGTCATCTGATGAGCAGTTTTTCGAACAGGTTGAAAAAGCAGGTTTCTCTGTTGGGGCTGTGAGCCCTATGAATGCCTCCAACAAACTAAATAGCCCAGCATATTTTATACCTGATCCCTGGACAAAAACTCCTTGCGATAATAGTTTCGCTAGTAAAAGTATTACCGATGCGATTGTTCAGGCTGTAAATGATAACTCGCAGTCAAAGTTAACATTTAAAACCATCTTTAACTTGGGCTTAGTTTTTGTTGCCCTTGTAAGACCATCTCGATATCTCCCAATGGCAAAATATGCTCTGAATGCTATTGGAAAGCCATGGAGAAAGGCCTTATTCTTGGATATGTTGTTGTATGAAATTCATAAGAATTTATATAATAGAAAAAGTCCAAATTTCTCAACATTGTTTCTAAATTCGGGCGCCCATATTCAGCACCATTACTTTTTTAATTCACCATATATTGATTCGCCGGAATTAAAAAATCCAGCTTGGTATATTGGCCAAGCCGATGATCCATTTTTAGAAATGCTCAAAGTTTATGACGAGATGCTGATGGATCTTCTTGAATTCCCAGATACTGAAATCATAGTTGCTACGGGATTGTCGCAAAAACCCTATGACCAATTAAAGTTCTATTATCGCTTGAAAGATCATGCGTCGTTTTTAAAAAATATTGGGCTAGAATTTGCTGATGTGGTGCCCAGGATGACTCGAGATTTTCTGGTTTCATTTGATACTACAGAGCAGGCATTCAAAGCAGAGCAGCAGTTATCCGAAATTCTTGTCAATAACGAAGTGCGGTTATTTGAAGAGATAGATAATAGGGGTAAAGATATTTTTGTGGTGTTGACCTATCCATCAGAGATTACAGATAAAACCATGATTTCTAATTTAGGAAAAGAATCGCCGCTAGGTGATCTAGTTACCTTCGTGGCAATTAAAAATGGAGAACACCAGAGTAAAGGTTTTGCTTATTTTTCTGAGGGCGTATCAGAGTTTGCTCCTCCTCAAGGTAGTCATGTATCCAAGATTCATGAGACTGTTTTGCAGTTCTTTGGGATCTATAGCTAACTGCAATCAATATAGTTGCCAATTCCGTAAATATTTCATGGCAGTCGAATCTGTCTGCCATCCACCTCTAAGCATTATCTTTTCCAAGGGTTCGCCTTGGTCTATTAGATCTAGTGCTGCACCTACTCTAAAGGAATGGCCGCTTAGCGGTTGTTGATCGGAGTCTATTTTCAAGTCCTTTTGTAGTGCTTTTAATAGGGTGCTTACACTTGCTGGGTGTAGTTTGTTCCCAAAATGCCCATGCCTACTAATTGATCTCAGAATAAAGCCTTCAGCGCTGATCATAGTCCTCCATTTTTCTAATAAGTCGAACAGTTCTTGGCTGATGGGTAGTATCTTTCCAGTTCCGAATTGGTCTGTCTTTGAGAAGTTAAGTCGGATAGCCGGTTTGCCGCTCGGTGCTTGGCAGATGTCCTCAAACTTAAAGGCGCAGAGTTCCGACCGGCGGCGCATTGTTTCGTAGCCGAGTCTTAGTAGGACTTGATTTCTTAAACCTCTGAGACTGTTATCGCAGTTGCTAATTAGCTGGTCGAGTAGCGGCTTGGTGAGTGGAGTAGCCTGCTGTTGTGCCCGTCCAATTTTGCGATGCATTCGCTTGATGGCGAGTATGACCTCTGGCTGGTTGGTGGGGTCATAGTGTTTGGAGAGCTTTAGTACCGTTCCTAGGCTATTTATTCTTCTGCGGATGGTCGCGCTTTTTTTGACGGTGGCAAGGTAGTCAACATACTGCGCCATGGCGTCGGCAGTTGCCGGTATAGAGTCGATATTATTGTGTGAACACCAGGTCTGGTATTGAATAAAATCAGACCTGTAGGCCCTTATGGTATTTTCTGCAAAGGCGCCATCAAACTTGGCTAAGATATCGTCAATCATGTTATTCTACTCATAGGTAAACAATCATAATGATTCTAATAGAATCATAAAGTAGAGTCAATGGTATCGTCTTTTCAAATAAAAGCAGCGCGCGCTATGTTAGGTTGGAGCGCGATTGAGCTCGCAAACCGAAGTGGGGTTGGTAGCGCTTCTATTAAGCGCTATGAGGTGCAGCCGGGTATCCCTATTGCGAATACCAAAAATTTGATGGTGATAAGAAGTACATTTGAAGAGGCAGGTATTGAATTCACTGGCGATCCCTTGGTTAACCCAGGCGTGACCCTGCGTATCAAGCGCGACGACTAAATTCCATCTGTTTTATCTTTTAGCTTATGCTTTATACTATTCACTTGAGTATTGATGTGGATGTCGCTATGCCTGTTGAAGATAAATCTAAGTCTCTTTTACCCTTCCTATCAAGCCCAAAACTTTTGCCTGATGAATCTGAGGCTGAGTTTCAGTCTGGTTTGCAAAGTCTTTTATCCGAGCTAGACAATCCCTCACCCTTGGCGTTTGCACTGGTCAGTCAGCTTAATGAGTGTCTCTGGTGGATTAGGAGGCACACTGTCGATAAAGAGCTACTGCTCCTTGAGGCGATGGCGAGGATTTTGTCTAAGGGGGGAATCTACACTGAGACTTATGACAACCGTAAGGTATCAGAGGCCCTTGAAAATTATTTGGATGGGAGCGCGGGCAAGGATGAAGCGGA
>Ga0115548_1000642_pt1 | contig 20033 bp, 17 predicted proteins | sample COGITO_mtgs_1004_4_FD_87187 | JGI IMG/M metagenome (GOLD analysis project Ga0115548, IMG submission 87187) | Pelagic marine microbial communities from North Sea - COGITO_mtgs_100423 | ecosystem: Environmental > Aquatic > Marine > Epipelagic | place: Germany:Helgoland, sampling site Kabeltonne...
GGCTGATCTAGCTTTGACTTCACAGCATCATAAGTTGCTGAAAGCCCATCAGTTTTAACCTTCTCCAACACCATTTTTACTTTGTCTGGTTGAGAGCGCGCCTTATCAATCCAACCTGCTTTACCGAAGTCAACAAGCATGCGCTCAGTGCCAACCGATACAAGTGACTTTGCAGTCTGAATGTTGATGTGGCCTTTCATTGATTTTGGAGAAGGAACATCGACCAAGGTGGTTTCACCATTAGAAAGATTTTGTAAAATCTGTCTCATTTTATCTCACTATAAAGGATTCATTTAGCAGAACAGCCCGTGTTGTTTTTTGCCAGCAAAATAGCTTAGACCGACTAAAAGCACATTCAACTTTATTGGAGTCATAGCCAACGTCATAAAGATCTATAATCTTTTGCACAAGCGTTTTGGGGTCATCAACATCAAAATACTCTACTGTGTCTCCACCGATTTCCGGTAACGAATTTACTGATGACGATATCACCGGTGTAATTGTTGCCATAGCCTCTAATAACGGCAAGCCAAAACCCTCAAAGAGAGTCGGAAAAATTAAAGCCTTGCTACTACTCATAAGCTCTAACACTTCAGAATTACTTCTAGAACCTAAGAACTCAATAGACTTATCAACAGACGCATGCTGTATCCGCATCTTTATATCTGCCATATACTTGTCTATACCTAAATAATTTGCCGGTTCACCCACTACTTGCAATCGAATTGGCAGATCAGGCCGTAAATGTTTAGCCTGGATAACAGCTTCAATTAATCCGTGTAAATTCTTATACGGCCTAATGACAGAAACGAAGATTAACTTGTTTCCTCGTCCAGATACAGAAGGATTCTGAACCATACTAGGTGATTTACATCCTAGATGAACCACTTTGATTTTACCTGGCTCAACATTTAATCTTCTTTCAACATCGGTAGCATGGTCAATGCTAGCACAATAGACATTATTAGCCCTTTTAATACTGAGAATACCAAGAAAGTTCTTAATCTTTTTTGACGCAGAATTTATATCATCAAAATAGAACATTCTCATTTGAAAAAAAAGATCAATTCTATAGGGATATAGTATGGGTAGTATTGAGTTTAAGCATATAACTCTTTTGGGGCGCATAATCATCAGTAAAAACGGGGCTATTATTTGATCGAAAAACTCAATTGCGACTCTTTTCTTTGGCATCCAAACTCGAACTACATCGATACTATCAGCAATCTCTTTAGGAACATCTGCCCATCGCGATGTTACTAAAGTCACACTATCGGTCTGTCTTATATTACTGAGGATATTATAAGCTACAGTAGCTCCACCACCCACCTGAAACGGGTCACCCGAGAAATAAATTACTGTTGATTTCATTTACTTAGCCCCTTAGTACTGAATCTGCAATGCGGTTTGCTACAAAATACAGATGACTTATTATAAAACTTCTCTAATCGGTCTATAAGGCTCGCCAATTGAAAGATAAACAAGATAATGAGATCTGTCGTCAACAACTTCTATCCCTCGTACCCAATTATACCAGGGTGCGGCTCTTATCACTTAGAAACTTCCGATGGTTAGCCACTAAAGAATATAAGAGCGCTACAGATGGCAAAAGAAGGAAATCCTGAGGAATTGCTAACACGAGAAGCACTGTAACCAAAATACTTCTTAGTGAAAATAATCTCATCGTAGCAATTGGCGCTACTAGTACGACAAACATAAAAAAACCAATGAAACCGTAACGTACTAGCACTTTTAAAAAAGTACTGTGATAACTTTCATAAATATCGCCCGAAGAAATATCTCGATAATTAACGTTCCCAATACCAAATGGATTTGCTATCAGCGTATCTAAAAGATTTTGAGCTATAACTAAGCGATCACTATATTTAGCGATCCTGTAGAGAACCTTCTCATTAGCAAAATAAAACTCAAGAAGTATAGGTAGCACAATAATAATTAGACCAAGCACTACCAAAATGAAGGTTCCGCGTCTAAACATTGAATAGATTTGCAATACAAATAGGACTAACAAGAAAATCATCGCCATACGAGAAAATGTTGTCATAGCACTAAGCACTAATAAAAACGACCACAATTTCTCACCTTTTACAAAACATAAATACGCAGCTATTGAGGTTATTATAGCAAAACCATTCGGCCACCCCAGAACTAATCCCTTTGCCCACATCCGCCCTTCGGACTGCGTGACGTCATAAAACGCACCGGCCAGAAACGCGTCTTTAAAAAATAAAATAAAAACATAGAGCGCGGCACCCTTTGCAGCAATCAGAAACCAAGTAAAAAACGACTCTGTGTCAATTGAGCTATACGAGAATGCTAAAACAAAGGTTGACATTAGGAAATACAAAATACTCGAAAAAGAAATACTTTGATACCCTGCATAAGTGCCTAACAAATTAGTTAGCAAAACAACAATAGTTAAAAGGAAAAAAATGACTAGTTTTGTTCTGTCCTCGGACTTAAAACGGCCAAAAACTAGATGGTAGAGGACCACAATGAACGGAAGAATATAGATGGGCTCCTGAATAACATAAACTGGGATGGCGGTGAGGATCCCAACCACCGACGAATATAATCTCTCTTTACTAAATTGCATGTTTAGCAACAGTAACAATTCTAGTATTTTGATGATGTGGTTTCTTCAATGTTTTTTTTCATCCATTTTTTTAATATTATGCCATAAAAATCTCAAATATATCGGGACGCGTCTATTATCGAAGCGTAATTTGAAAATCATGGTAAGACAATGCATTTCTTCTCCATGAACTTACGTTTCAAGGAATAAGGACTGTCCTAATTGACTGGTATACTTTTATTAATTATCCCTTACTTTTCTCGGGCCTGAGGTTAGTGTAAGAAAACATGAGATATAAAACTATCGTAGACCAAACATCAAAACCGAATTCCTTTCTACATCCTCTGATCTAAATATTTACCTGTCTCTTTATGAGCAAAATCTGGCAGAAGACCAAAATATAAATCAACAATCTCATCCTTAGACCAAGTACCTTTGTTAATAAGAGCATTGATTCCGCTCATAAAATCTTCTAACTTGTCGTCATCAAAATCAGGTTCATTTCGGATGACTCCAATCGACGAAAAGCTATTCATATCCAAATCTTCGTTAATGGTAAAAAATTCTTCAAAGTCTTTTTCACCCGTTGTGTCACTCTTAAAATAGTAGCAAGGCCATTGCTTATTAGCTATCAACTCTTCCGCTCTATCGCGAGCATCATCCTCTGATTCGCATTCATAGGGTTCGTAACCATGCTCGCTTAAAAAACGACTCGCAATTTCGGAAAAAGATACCAGATGAAATTCTTCACTGAGTTTAGGGAAAAATATGTCCCTATTTCTACCAAGTAATCCAGCGATCAAACATAATTCACCTGATTCTTGAGACGTTACAAAATAGCGGAGAACATCATTTGGAGCTGCCAAAGGTTGTCTTTTGGCAAGTCTTTGATTAAAGCCATGAAGAAGCGAGCCATCTGAAAATGCCACATTAGCAAAACGCGCCATAGAGATGTCTTGTGTTAGACTTTCACGCATCAGAAACATTTCCATAATACGCTTACTGGCACCCATCATATTCACCGGATTTGCTGCCTTGTCAGTGGAAACGCAGAAGTAGCGTTTTGTTCCAAACTTTTTGGCCAACTGCACGGTTTTAATTGTATTAAATACATTAACCATAATCATACGCATTAGTGTGTAAGGGTCCTTCTCACTTCTCACATGCTTTAATGCCGACAAATTAAATACGTAATCATACGGGCCTTCACAAGCCATTAATGCTTCAAACTCAAAACTTCCACAGTCAATAGCAAATGTTCGAAAATCGCCTGAGCTGTACGCTAATGTGCTCCTTATATCTCTAACCAACTCAACCATATTATTTTCAGAGATGTCAACGATGTGGAGGACCAGTGGATCACGCTTGAAAATTTCCTTCGCGACCGCTTGACCGATCGACCCCGCACCCCCGATAACAAGAAATTTCGAGCCCTTAACTAAGTCTGTCAACTGGTCCGAAAAAAACATAATATCGCGTGTAAATAACTCATCGTTTCTTCCAATAATTTTCAATGCGTCCATCTAGAATATCCCATATTACCATTAAATATCTTTTGATCTGAACTACCTTAAGGTTTTAGACCCCATGTATAGTTCCCACCGATTTATGTTCTTTTTCGATCCATATTTCCCAGAATTGATCGCACATTAGGTCTATAAGGGAATATCAACCGTCCTCTTACCCAACACTAAGCCGGGACCTCATACGTACAGCCAACACAGCAGTAACAGCAAATGCACAAATCAGGCAAATTACAGGAAAATCGGCTACAACAGAGCCAACAGCGATAGCAATCATAGACATTGCTGCTACCATCACCAAATCCTTTGTCAGGCGCAAAGGTCCAAACTGATAAAATGCGAGACAATAAGCGCCTAAAAAGAATAATGCGTTAAAAACGAGAGGAACAAGCGGTGCTATCCGAAAATCCTCTACGGAAATAAAGTGGCCACTAAAGTATGCACCTAATACTGAACACAACAGCAAGCAGCTCAGCAAAGAACCTTTACCTTTTGCAATCAAATAATCGTTCGAAGCAACGTATAGAACCTGAAAAAAGACTAAAATTAGATACGCCAGCGCATACAGCAGAAAATCTAGCCTTTCGAATACCAGAACCGCCAGCGACAATACCATTACTGTCGATGCCATAATGACCAATAGCAAATAAAATAAATTTTTCGACAAATATTGCGCCAAAGTCGAGTCATCAAGCTCTGCACATCGGTATATTTCGCTGAGGTTACTCCTGACAAAAGTAATAAAAAATATCAGATAAAATGACTGTATATATTGAGCAAAAGATATAAGGAGAATGGTATTACTCTCGGAATCATTGACTACGGTTTTAGGATAATAAAGAAAAAAGAATGCAACCGCCGAGTTAAAAATCACTGGAAGGTAAACCTTATATTTCAAAAATGCATTCTTCAAAATGTCAAAACTGAAGGTAAAAGCTACCTCGCTAGATTTTCGCGCTATTGTGAAAATTAACGTAACCAATGTGAGCATAGTATAAATAGCTATATATGCAATATACTTATCAGAGGTTTCGACAATGAAAAGGATCAAAATACTCGCAGGTAATAAAAATCTATAAAAATAAAGCGCTATGAAAGTTGAAACTTTTCCGTCGTTTAACAGGTGAAACTGGCCAGCAAATACCAGTAGACTACAAATCGATGCAGGTAAGATGAATGCATAGGCAAGAGAGAACAAAAAGTAGATTATGATATTTAAAACAATTAGGAAGCCTAGCATCATAAAAAAGAGGGTGTAAAAGCTATCCTTATTCTTAAATTCTGATAATGGCAGCAAAGCTAGAAATCCCAATCCTAAAGCGGGCAATAGAGCCTGAATTGCATTCACAAAAAAAGACAAACTTGCTAGATCGTCTGCTGTAAAAATAAGAGATGCTAAAGGTAGCAAGAGAAATACACATACCTTCGCCGAAACCTCCGATCCAAAGAGAAATTTAAATTGCACGATAGACATGCTTAACGATTAATTTCGCAGGGTGTTCTGGGTAACTGTTCTTGTCCTCCTTGTGCCTGCTTACGAAATGAGATGCTAAAGCTGCGTCACTAAAGTCTAGTTCACCATCGAGATAAGGAAGAGAAGGAAAGCTCTTTGTCTCATAAGAAAGTGTCGGAATACCAAGAACATTTCCTGCCAATAAAGCAGCAGAATTGAAGCCAACCAGTAATCGCGCCCTACTAAGAGCCATTGACATATCCTTACTTCCATCAATATCACATGGACCCAATAAATTAGCGTATTCAGATCCCCTTGTCATGTCTCCGGGATGTAGTCGAACAATCAGAGCGGCTCCTGTCACATTACGCATCTTTTCTATATCTGAACGGATACCACAGTCTCGGATATCATCTAAACAATCTGGCTGCGACAAAAATACGATACTATCTCTTGACGAGCTATCCAGTTTACCAGTCACAGCATTCTCATATACCGAGACATTTCCAACGATTTCATAAGATTGAACGCTACCAAAGAACTTATCGAAGTAAGATTTATCCGCAGAGTGGTTAATCAGGATTTTCTTGTAAGACATCCCGAATTTTGAAAGTGGACTATTATTGAAGCGATTCTTTAAACAGAAAAATTCAAGCAAGAAAAATAAACACCCAAGAAAGCTATTCTTATCGATCCCGAAACTATCTCGTAACATATAAAAAGCCTGTAGACCGTAAAGCTCTAATCTACTTATTATTACTCGAACACCTTTTTTAAGCCTTGACGGGAGACTTTCTGAGAATCGAGCACCGTGCATAAAATAGAAGCAAGGAAGACCTCGGCGCGAGCAAATAAAATTAAAATATCGCTGAACCAGTCCATGGGCAGTGATAAAAACAACAATGTCTGGTCTAATTATATCAATCACCTTTGAATAATTATGGTCATAGTCCAAGGTATCGATGATCACTCCAGGGAAATCCGAAACGATTTCTTGAGACACGCCTGCACCATAAAGTGATGAGCAATGCACAAAACAAATTTCATCATCATCGTCAAAGTAACGAGCTACAGGGTTTATAAAGGATAAGCCTCTAAGCCAAGTGTCTACGAAAAGTATTTTCATGTTTGATCTGCTCACAAAGAGTAACAAAGACTATAAGTTGATTTAATGCATAATTAAAATACTGAAATATAAAAAATGATGCTTCTCACAAAAGTGCTTTAACGAGAAAACATCTGAGCACGTATATTATCCTTCCAAGAAAATAATTTAGATCCCTCGCCACACCAAAATAGAGGTGGCTTCTCATAATACCCATGATTGCATTGACATAATCGCAATATTGCAGAGCAGCATCGCCATATAATGACTAACACAGAAACTAAATGGCGGAGAACTTACTTCTATTTCAGACGCCTCAACACACTACATTATTTTTAAACTTATCCAAGTTGGATCACTTAGTAAGGCAAGATAACCTGGGAGCAAGATAAAGAGGGCTGATCATCGACTCTAAACCTAAGGTGATAAATTACAAGCGCTATAATACGCAGGCCATCCACCAATCAATTTTTAAAGTCAATTAGCTATAATTAGCCATCTTATAATAAGTTTTAAAATTTGAGATCTGCTCGCTCAAACTACATAACTTCTGATACTCCTCCGCTTGGAAGGCCTGCAGCATTTTCTTTACACCCGGTTTACACATCTCATCATCCGAGTAGTCCACATTCGCAACTTCACAAACATCAACGCTACCCTTTTCCTGGCAATAAAGCTTCTCCATTGGACACAAATAGTACCTGTGCGCATGAGTGATAAATTCAGCCGACCATCGACCGGGGGCATCCCAGAAACCTTTATAAGAAATTAATACATCATTTACGGTTCGACCGCTTCCTGAGAACCTACTGCTAGCTCTATGCCATGGAAGAGATCCACTTGTGTAGCAGGTTAACTCTTGAGGTTGACCAGCAACATCAAATACTAAGTCCGCCACATGAGATGTGTTTGATAAAAACCATCGTGATAACGCAGCATCGCTATAATCATTCAAATTCATTCGGTGAGTCCACTCAGTAATCTCAAAATCAACAGCTAGAAGCTTTTCCGCTTTCAAAAGCTCCCTTAAGTGCATCACTGATGAAAAAAATCTCCGATTGTAAGCGATTGACACATTACAGTTTTTGCTAGAGGCGATTTCGTTTAGTACAGTTAGTTCAGTAACATCAATAGCGCCTGGCTTTTCAAGAAGAATCTTTTTAAATCCATGTTCTATTAGATACTTTGTGCATTCAGATAAAATTTCAACCGGCGTACACACTATCGCTATATCATCTTTATCTATTTCCAGCCTAAAATTTGAATAGCCACCGCTGTGACACTTTATATGATATTGAGTTTTTATAACGTCTGCACTGTTTGAGGAAAGCGATACAACCTCAGCACCACACTTAAGCTCTTTAAGGGCGTTTAAATATTGTTTTGCCATATAACCGGCACCAAAAATGTAAATCATTTTTCTTCCTAAGTAATTGGTAACGTAATTGAGTCTGACTTAGTAATTTGATTGTAGGCGCTCAGCATTTCTATCAAAAACCTTTTGTGGTACCCCGACGACTCTTCATATGTCGGCAGGTCGCAAGTATCATCTCTTAATAGCTGGTCGAAAACGTTTTGTGTAAGGTCACTTTGATAAGGCACATCGTATCGATCTTTTCTTATTAAACTTGATCCTTGGTAATAATTATAATTCCCAGTCAGCTCGTCAATCTCGTAACATTTCTCACCAAATCTGATAGTAATCGTTGAGGACGCCTGTGAGCCCCGTAGTGATTGAAACTCTAAATAAGCGCCATCTGAATAGTGATACATAACGGTTCCAGTAAATTCTATATGACCTATCCTTTTACTAGGAATTATCTCCGAATCAAGATTTAAACAATCCACTGTTTGTAATTTAACATCACCCAAAAAAGCCAAAAGGTCGATATAGTGAATGGAATTACACGCCAATCCAACCCAATCACCACCGCTGTAATGCATATGTATCGGATGGTTAGATAAAGATATCTCCTTTTTTATTGTTTTAAAAATAGGATACGTTCTCAATGGGCAATTAACAAACACAGATGCGCTAGATGATTCTATGAGCGACTTAGCAACAGCATACGATTCTAGATCTTGAAACAGGAATTTTTCTAAAATAATATTTTTTGACTCAAATCGATTCAAGACGTCTCTTAGAATGGATAATCTAGGGGCCGCCCCAGTTGCGACAATAGTTAAAAAAAAGGACGTGTTTGTGATTTTATCCAAACCTGTGTGATACACAACTTCTGTATTTGCCTTATTAGCAATTTCTGCAGCCCGACTCTTCGCTAAAGATAGGGAGTCATGACTTTGATCAACTACGTAGATCTTAAGTTTCGACGGTACCTTCAATAGGCTTTGAAGATGCCGACTACCCAGTTGTCCCGCACCAATTATAAGTATATTCAAAATCTATGCTCCAAAAAGTTTTTAATCATCTTCAAGCCCTCTGGACCGCTCTTTTCTGGATGAAATTGCAAACCATATGTATTTTTGACTCTCACTGCAGCGGGAATCTTTAGCCCACAGTAATCAATCACTGCCAAAATGTTTTCATCCGGCACGTTGCAAGCCATGAACGAGTGAACGAAGTAGCAATCAAGCGGGGCCTTGTCAATCGCTTCGAAAATTACATCATCTGCATAAGATTCCAAGCTTGACCAGCCCACATGGGGCACATTAATTCTATTATCATATGCCTTCTGATATTGATCCCGTATATGGAGTATCGATCCCTTGATAATATCAAGACCTTTGGCATTTCCGAATTCTGAACTACGACTAAAAAGCAGCTGCATGCCAAGACAAATACCCATAATAGGCATCCCAGAACTAGAATACTTTTTAACAGAGTTAACTAAGTTATTGTCATGTAGCTGCTCCATTGCCACTCTAAACGCTCCAACGCCAGGAATGATTAGTTTATCCAAGCAATCAAAATCACTACTCGAGCTTACTTTTGTATATTCGAACCCCAAATGGTTGACAGCTCTATATACACTGCGGAGGTTGCCAGCACCATAATCAAGTATCCCAATATTCAAGTTACAACCTCACCTTAACAAATTTATGGTTCTGTGCATGCTTCATTTCTGATATTTTAATTTTCCCATAATGAATCAAGTCGGCAGTTGCTATTGCATCAGCACCTGCAGATACCGCGTGCAAAATATCTTCGACTCGACCCATACCACCACTAGCAATAATCGGCACATTTAAAGCCTGGTCAGCTACCCTCACTAGATCAAGGTCAAAACCCTTGTTAGTACCCTCATTATCGATAGACGTAAGTAAAATTTCTCCGGCACCAAGCTCAACCGCTTTATTCAGCCACTCAAGCAGTTCATATTCCGATTTGTCTCTCCCATTACTTGTATAAACCCACCATCCCCCATCAGGCTTTCTTGAAGCCTCGACAGATAACACGATGGATTGCACACCAAACACAGATGCTATATCAGATATCAAATATGGATTTTCTATCGCTGCTGTATTGAGAGCCACCTTATCTGCACCACAACTCATAAGCTTTCTAACGTCGGCTACACTTCTTATCCCTCCACCAACGGTAATCGGAATAAAAACATTCTCGGCAGTACGCTCTACTATGTCTGACAGGTTATTTCTACCATAGAGACTTGCGACTGTATCCATATATAGGAGTTCATCAGCGCCATCTTGATAATAATTCTCTGCATGCAACTGAGGATCACCAATAACACGCAATCCCTCGAGGTGAACACTTTTGATTAAATTCTTTCCCTTAATATCTAGTCGAGCGATAACTCTAGTACTACTCATTGCGAATTCGACTCAATCTTGTTCTTCAAATGCCACTGCCCATCAACAAAATCCCAGAGATGGTGACTTCTCCAGCTATCTATTACTTCCCAGAACTCATCTTCTTCAATATCGCAAAAGTCTAAAAAAACATCAAAATACTTTTTTGGAAATTCAGAATCATACTTGTTTACGAGAGCGATACCCTCATCTCGTTCGATTTTACCATCTCTTATTTCGTGCGCTGTGTCAGAAGTGGTCCGCCCAATACCAAACTTGATAAATGCTAGATAAAAATGAAATCCATCGATTTCATCGTCTAGACTTGCGTACTTCGAATATGTTCCTTCGGATCTCTCTGAATTTGGGGTAAAGCCAGTATTTTCACGTGCATAGTAATAGCATTCCTGAGGATCCCAAAATTTATAATAGCCAAAGAAATGCAGTTCTGTATTGTTTGCTTTTATCTCTTTCGAAGAGGGAGCGGAAAATGGCGCTAAATCCGCATCCGTTAGACCGTGCGACTTCCAAAATGAAGGAGGTTTTCCTGAAAAATAATGGCCATCATGATCAGCAATTTCTCGAGTTGGAGTAAAAGCGTTTTTCATATCACCGCCATATTCGACCTCTCCATTTTCACCATACATAATAAGCGACACATCATGCTGAATCGCCATTTTCATTGGAAAGTTAGTTTGTCCATAAATAAACGGCTGAAAAGGGTCTCCCATGTACTTGAATGCAAGCCTGGTAAGTTTCTTTGTAACCTTCGGGTTAGGCGTTCCTAAGATGTGATCAAAGCCAGCTGCAATAAATGAATCAAGATTTTTTCTACCGAGCGGAGCGGCTTTTAATGGAGCCCAGGTGACGCACAACGGATTCATTCCATATTTAAACTTCAATTGATGCGCCACAAAACTACCATCTTTGCCTCCACTGCAAGGCACAATTACGTCATAGCTACCGTCATTTTTCCGAAATTTTGCACAAAGTTCTTGCAGTTCTTGTTCACGGGCCTGCCAATCAATTTTAGTTCTTTTAAACTCAGCGAATGTACAAGCACTGCAGACTCCTTCATCATTAAATGTTATCCGAGGTCTTTGGTTTGAGACAGTGCATTTAACACAGAATTTCACCGTCTCTGGTAAATTATACATTCCAAGTACATCTTTTTTTTCCATTAGAAAGACTCCAATATCGTTTCTACTATCTTAAAATCTAAAATATCATCGATATCAATCGATGACTCTTTTTCCATAATATAATACCCACTATCACTGGTCACCAGCGTCTTCCTATCTCTAATGAACGTTCCATTGAAAATATAAATAGCTCCGTTTAGCGCATATGCACAAGGGAGGTCTTGCCGTCGTGTCCCAGCGTCAATATCCTCACAGAAGCCGACCATTTTATTATTATTAATCTTGTAGCTCCAATAAGGGTGCTTATCCATGGAACTGATGCTGACGAGTGACCCAACCCCATCGATCTTGAACTTTTTATAAGCTTCATTGATATGAATATGAGTTCTAAGAGGTGAGGTTGGCTGTAGAAGTAAGATATCTGTAGCGAACAGGTCCAACTCCTTAATCAGGTGCGACATGACAGAGAGAGTAGACGAATCATCTGATGCAAGCTCAGGGGGTCGCAGAAATGGAATCTCAGCGCCATACTTCTCTGAAATCTCTGCAATTTCCTGACAATCAGTGCTAACGATTACCCTCGATATACAGCTCGCCTTTAAAGCCGCCTCGATAGTCCAGGCGATTAAAGGTTTTCCACATAACATTCTAATATTCTTTCCGACAAGGCCCTTACTTCCGCCCCTAGCCGGAATTATTGCGACAGTATTATCCATTAAAGGTCCAACCCGCCTACATCTATCTGGGCTTTTCGATAGTCTGCAGGTTGACCAATATCAAGCCAGTATTCATGTATTGGGAACATTGAGACGTCAATCCCCTTGTCTAAGTATCGCTGCAATAACGAGGGCATATCCAAATAAACATTTGGTTCTACACTCTCAAACACGGAAGGATTTAAAACATATATTCCCGCATTTATAAAAAAACGGTGACTAGGCTTTTCTTCCATTGCAATAATCTTGTTATCTAACCCATGTACCACCCCGTATGGGATTTTAATTTCATAATCTCGAACACACATAGTGGCTACTGAGTTTTCTTCATTATGGAATTGAAGTAACGCTCGATAATCAATTTTGGAAAGTACATCGCCATTCACCATTATCATTGGACGATGTATAATATCCTTAGGCAACAAGCCTAACGCTCCTCCAGTGCCCAACGGTATGTCCTCATGTACATATTGAATACTTACTTGCCACTTTGACCCATCACCAAAGTAATCCTGAATCATTTCGTGCAAAAAATGTGTTGATATGTAGAAGTTCACAAAGCCAAATGCAATAAATTGCTCTAATATGATTTCTAGTAACGGCTTACCATCTAACTGAAGAAGAGGTTTAGGACAGTTTTTCGTTAAGGGATGTAATCTAGAACCGAATCCTCCTGCCATAATAAAGATCAGATTATCTAACTTTTCAATATCGAGTGATTCATAAAGAGGCTCAAACCCAACTAGTCGACCATTCTGAACTCGAGGTACTCCTAGTAAGTTATGTTCTTTCATTAGCTTCAATGCATATGCCCTTGGCGACGCCGCAGCGATCACTAGCGGATTACTATTCATCAAAAAACCTACATTTTCATCTAACGAGCATCCTGCCAGTATCCCTCTTCTAATATCTCCGTCTGTTATCACACCCAATAAAGCCATCTTATCATCAACAACCAGCGCTATTCGAAGCGCCTCCGAATCAATAATTTCTAGCGCATCACGAACAGTAGCGTTATACCCTACTGTAGCTTTTTCCCAGTTATAGCTCATTATCGATCACCCTGTAAGTCGCCTGAGGCCAAGATTTAAGCCGTGTACCTAACCTAAAGATAGGAATGAAAAATTTTGATTCATTTGTACCGCCAACTCTTCTTATTTTTTTAATTAACAATGCGCTGTCTCCAGCTTTAACAACAACACCTTCCACATGCCTTCCAATAACCTCACCTACGGTAGCAATATAAGTAACCGCATCAGGGATCAAAACAGCCTCCTCTATGGCATACTCTACCCTTTCAACCCAAAATCTTGCCCCTGGACCTGGTGATGAAATCGCGCGAATAAAATTAAATATTCGAACCGAGGGCCAGTTAAAATCGACATTCTCATCGCCAACAGTCCTCATACCAAAATAAGTTCCAACGGGATGAATGTCCTGTTGCGTTATTCTCATGACTTTATCTTCGCTAATTTTTTTCATAGCAGAGAGTAGTATCTCGCCGCACTCTATCACGGCTATATTAAGTAAACTGCTATATGTGTCATGAGTAGATATTGGATAATGTTTCTGCTCGATAATATCGCCAGTATCAATTCCTTCATCAACATAGTGTACGGTTATTCCGAAGGTATTTTCACCATTAATTAATACCCAGTTCAGAGGATTACGCCCCCTATAAAACGGGAGCGCGCCTGCATGACAGTTAATAAAACCTTTTGGAGGATAAGCTATAATATCTTTCTTCAATATTTGATTAAATGACATCGATACTAATAGATCAGGTTTATAGCCATCAATTAAGGCAATGAATTCAGGGCTATTCACATTCTCACTGGGTAAAAATGGAACTTCCAATTTGGCCGCCCATTTTTTTAATACAGGATCTTGAGTATCAAATCTTGGGACAATAAAAACCACCTCAAATAAAACTGAATCAGTAATAATCTCAATAGCCTTGTGAGACCAAGGTCCATCCGCAAAGTAGCCTACCTTCATCATAATAAATCATCCGCTTCGTATTCCTTGAGAGCGAAGGTACCCAAAACGTCCCAGTAATTGATAGGATCTATGCCGCCGCCAGGTCTTTTTGTGGTGATATTGTCAGCGGTCAACTTCTCGCCTTTAGATATTCTTTTAGATGCTATCAAACTTTTCCTAGCAATATCTTTATTTTTCACTTCAGAAAGTGTGGGTGCTTTCACAGAGGTTCCAAGCGCCAACTCAATATCCCTTATGGCATCGACCATCGATTTCAATTCACTTGGCTCGAGCGATGCCTTGTGATCAGGCCCGTCCATAGTTCTACTAAGTGTAAAATGCTTTTCAATGATTACAGCGCCTTTAGCCACGGCCGCAATTGGAACTGCTATGCCTTGGCTGTGATCCGAATATCCGACGTTAACTCCAAATGCGATTTTATATGAATCCATAACATTCAAGTTTATCTCACTTACAGGAGCAGGATATTCTGTCGTACAATGCAGCAGTATCACCTTTTTTGATAAGATTCGTTGCCCTTCTGCAGAAGCGTACGCTTCTTTGAAACCACTTTTACAAGGTAATTTCTTTTCCTTGTGTAGGTATCCGAATGCGATAACCCCGAGAGCTTCTTCAATTTCTCCTAGTGACGCCATACCAGTAGAAACTATCAAATCGCAACCGGTTTGCGCGTGAGCGAGAACCAGAGGGGAGTTAGTTAGATCACCTGAAGGGAGCTTTAACCTTTGTAATCCCATGTCGCCAGCTAGAAATTTTAAACTATCCTCATCAAATGCAGTGGAAAGGAACTCTATACCTAGATCTTCACAATACTCCTTTAATTGCAAATACGTTTCTAATGGCAACTCCAGCCGCTCGAGCATTTCATACTGAGATTCCACCTTCCCAGTATTTTTTAATTGATAGTCAGCCTTTTTTGCAGTTTTGGAAGCTAGCTTTTGGGCTTTGAAAGTCTGAAACTTAACTATGTCAGCGCCGGCATGAAAAGCAGCATCTACTAATTGAAACGCTAAATCTCTATCGCCATTATGATTCACACCGGCTTCAGCAATTATTAAAGTCATGTAGTCCTCATTTTTTTAAGTCGACGAACTTTTTACATAGATCTATCTTTGCACTCTTAATCATACTAATGATCTCAGCAGAAGCATCTCCTTGACCATATGGATTTAAAACGCCTTCCCCTTTAGCCTTAAAGTCTTTAGTCATAGCTTTTGATAAAGCTTTTTTTATGGCTAGTTTTTCTGCATCGCAATGGAAAAGGCTATCAGCACATAGTCTACCCCGCTGCCTCACACCAACATTGACCGTCGGCACATTAAAAGAGGGAACTTCTATTATGCCACTCGATGAATTACCTACCACCGCACATGCATGCTTTATGGCAGACAGATATTTTTTTTGCCCCAACGATGCAACCCCAATCACGCGGCCCACATTACTCTTAACATAATCTTGGATCATTGGAATCAGTCTGCGCCCCCCATCATCTGCGTTAGGGTAGGTAAGGATTACTTGGCAACCTCTAAATTCGTCCAGAGCTAACAAGAGTTCTTGAAAGCTTTTTTCAGGATTTTCATCACCGAGAGTAACAGGATGATAGGTAACCAAAAAATACGGCTTGTCTAAGCATAAACCTATTGATTCACTGAGTTCGGTTCTTGAGAAAAAGCTGCCGCGTTTTAAATGATCCAAACCCAATGCACCGACATTTCTTACTTTATCTGGAGACTCACCCAACTGAATTACACGCTGTCGATATTCCTCGGTAGAAGTACCGTGTAATTGGCTAAGTTTAGTTATGGCATGTCGGATAGAATCGTCATAAGCCCCTTCCGTTATTTCACCGCCATGCAAATGAATAATAGGAATGCGCAGAATCATTGCCGTCTGAGCCGCTGCAAACGCCTCAAAACGATCGCCAAGAATCACGAGCATATCGGGATTCAATCTACTGAACGCATCAGCAAACCCTAATAAGCCCAGACCCATTGCTTTTACAGTTCCAACAGCAGTATTTGATGAGAGGATTATTTCTATTTTCTCATCAATTTCAAAGCCATCATGCTCAATTTCTCTGTAGGTCTCACCGAACTCTGACGATAAGTGCATGCCTGAGACTACTAATTGGAGCTTTAACTCTGGATCAGACTGTATGTCTCTCAGTAACCAAAAAAGTAAACCATACTCTGCTCGAGTGCCTGTAAAGACTGCTACTTTAAGCATGACCAACCTCCACTGGTGAACTCGGAATATTAATAACGCGAGATTCAAACCATTCTGTATTACTTAAATCGCCTCTGAGCGCACCTTTGAATACCGGCAATTTATGCATGGGTGTCCAAATTGGCCTCATCATAATGCCAGCAATATTAGCCTTTTTGATAAGATCATTCCGCGCATCCAAATTCAAACAAACTAATGAATTCAGCCAAAAGTTTGACCTAGTATTTACTGGTTCATCGAAAAAAGAATATTCACTGTCTTTAAAAAATGCTTTGTAATGCATTGCCAATTGCCGTTTTTTGAGTAAGTGGCTATTTAAAACTTCCAACTGCCCTACACCTAGCGCTGCATTCAGGTTAGGCATACGATAATTAAACCCAGCAACATCGTGAAAAAACTCATAAGGATGCGGTACCTTTGCAGTTGTAGTCACGTGCTTAACCGTCTGCTTACTATCCTCTGAAGCACACAACACCATTCCACCGCCGCCAGTGGTAATGACCTTGTTACCGTTGAAACTTATTGCTCCAAACTCTCCAAAGGTACCCGTATGCTGACCCTTGTAAAATGACCCTAAGCTCTCTGCTGCGTCTTCGATAAGAACCAATTTCCACTTTTTACAGATCACAACTATTTCATCCAGCTCCACTGGATGACCATAGGTATGCATCGGTATTACAGCTCTTATCCTCTTCTTCGACGATTTCAAATAGGAGCCATCTACTGCTAAAACAGCATTCTCCTCTAGAAAAAGCTCTAAAGCCTTGGGACAAAGACCCATAGTACTCTTAGAAACATCAACAAAAACAGGTTGAGCTCCCATATGATGTATAGCGTTACATGTCGCAACAAAAGTTAAAGCCTGGGTAATAACAACCTCACCTGCCTCCACTCCAGCTACATACATCGATGCATGTAGTGCAGCCGTCCCGTTAACTGTTGACACTGCGCCCGGAGAAGCAGTGTATCTCTCGATCCCTTTTTCAAATTCGTCTACAAATTTTCCTACACTGGAAACGTAAGTGCTCTTTATAGCATCAGTTACATACGAAAGCTCATTCCCATTAAATGAGGGCTCATGTAACGCTATAAATTCGTTAGTTTTGTATGTATCCCTTATAAATTCAACTAGGCTATTTATCATACTGAAGTGCCCAAATTATGTAGCTAATTATGGTTCGAGATCTCTGCAAAGTCATGAAAAACGACCTTAAAGCCATAGCAATTGATCCAAGAGGACAATTCATAGCCAAATTCCTTTGGTATCGAGAATGATAGCAATATCTGGCGCGCCAGAGGCCTTAAATTCTTGATGGTCTACTAGCATCAAGGCGATATCCGCTTGCGTTTTAGCAACATCAAATGAGACCAGCTCAATATTTAGAGAGGCAGGTAACTCGTCAATATTAGGCTCGACCGCCAAGACCTTTCCTTTATGGAACTCCGCGATATCTTGCGCGATTAACATTGACGGACTTTCCCTTAGATCATCGATATCTGGCTTAAATGACAACCCATAACAGACAATAACAACATCTTTAACGGACATCTGTGGATTAGACTGCAGGAAGTCAGCTATTGCTATTTTAACTTTCTCAACAACCCACTTTGGCTTAGAGTTATTCACTTTTCTAGCTGTACTTATCAGCTTAGACTCATCTGGCGCGCTACTAACAATAAACCATGGGTCAACTGCTATGCAGTGACCACCAACCCCAGGACCTGGCTGTAGAATATTTACTCTAGGATGCCTATTGGCCAACCTAATTAGCTCCCAAACATCTATTTTCAGCTTATCACAAATAATAGAGAGTTCATTGGCAAATGCTATACTCACGTCACGAGACGCATTTTCTGTTAACTTAGCCATCTCGGCTGTTCGTGCATTGGTAACAACGCAATCCCCATTGACAAATATTTTGTATAGCTGTGTCGCCTCTTCAGAGCACCTTTCAGTCAATCCTCCAATAATTCGATCATTTTCTACCAACTCGCGCACCACGTGCCCCGGTAATACTCGCTCAGGGCAGTGAGCAATCCTAATGTCGGATTCAACCCCATGGGTTTGAGGGAATGTGAGATCGGGCCTTCTGGCAGCAAGCCATTCGGCCATTTGCTCCGTTGCCCCAACGGGAGATGTTGATTCCAAAATCACTAAATCTCCTTTTTTTAGAACAGGTGCAATAGCTTTCGACGCGGACTCAACAAATCTCAAATCAGGCTGAGGGATTTCCCCCTCTTTAGTGACAGGGTAAAACGGGGTAGGAACAGCGATGAGAAATGCATCTGCTGGTTCGGGTTGCGTTACCGCTCGCAAATAGCCTTGAGATACTGCATCCCTTACAAGAATATCCAACTCCGGCTCTACTATATGTATATTTCCAGCGTTAATTATGTCTACAGTTTTTTGGTTAACGTCCACACCAACTACTTTTTTTCTTCTTGATGCAAACATTGCCGCAGTAGGTAATCCAATATATCCAAGACCGACCACTGAAATAGCATTAAAAGGCATTATGAATCTTCCCGGGCTAAGAACTCTACGATACGACCGCACGCCAAACCATCGCCATATGGGTTATGAGCCTTACTCATTTTTTGATATTCATCAGAGTCTGTTAATAGCAGATCTACCTGACTAACGATTAGTCCAACATCTGTACCAACAAGCCTAACTGTGCCTGCATCAACCGCCTCAGGGCGCTCGGTTGTCTCTCGCATAACAAGCACCGGCTTACCTAATGATGGCGCCTCTTCTTGTATACCACCAGAGTCAGTCAGAATAATCGTAGCTCTATCCATTAGGTAACAAAATGGAAGATACTGCTGAGGCTCGATCAAAAACACATTATCTAAGCCCTTCAAAAGCCTATTTACTGGTTCTTGTACGTTTGGATTAAGATGAACTGGATATAAAACTTGAGCATCTAGGTTGTTAGTTGCGATATTACGCAGAGCCTCACAAATCCTTTCAAAACCGCCACCAAAACTTTCGCGGCGATGGCCTGTGACCAGGATTAGTTTTTTATTTGGATCTAAGTAATCGAATCTTGACGCAAGCTTATTTGATAGCGAACTATCTTTAACTAACTTGTCTCTGACCCAAAATAGCGCATCAATCACCGTGTTACCCGTTACAGTAATTGCACTCTCTGATATGCCCTCATTCAGAAGGTTATCTCTAGAGCCTGCTGTTGGCGAAAAATGATAATTAGTAATCGCGCTGGTAAGCTTTCTGTTGGCTTCTTCAGGCCATGGCGAATATATGTTGCCTGTTCTGAGCCCTGCCTCAACATGACCCACCTTAATTTGCTGGTAATAGGCTGCCAATGAAGCTGCAAATGTCGTTGCGGTATCCCCATGCACTAACACAACATCAGGTTTAAAACTCTCCAAAATTGGCTTTAAACCCACAAGAATAGCCGTGGTTACATCGTTTAGTGTTTGGCCTGGTGTCATGATATTAAGATCAAAGTCAGGCTCTATTTCAAATAAGTCCA
>Ga0115548_1000648_pt1 | contig 19940 bp, 8 predicted proteins | sample COGITO_mtgs_1004_4_FD_87187 | JGI IMG/M metagenome (GOLD analysis project Ga0115548, IMG submission 87187) | Pelagic marine microbial communities from North Sea - COGITO_mtgs_100423 | ecosystem: Environmental > Aquatic > Marine > Epipelagic | place: Germany:Helgoland, sampling site Kabeltonne...
CAAATAAAAGTCCCATAGAATATAAATCAAGATTTGATGAAGAAGTTAACTTCTTCATCAAAGAACAACTAAATAAAAACTATTTGTCTAATTTTAAGGTGTCCTAAAAAAGGGAAGCCTACAAATACTATTCATTCGTAGTATCCAATGAGGTTTTGTGTAGTCTATATCAGAACTACAGCTGCTACAAAGTCGAAAAGGTCCGTTTATATCACACATAAATTTTATCTTTCTATAAGCATAACAAAAAATTATGTGTTAATCACAAATATATTAGATTAGGTTTTAATCAAATTCTATATAAAGAACCGAATTAAAGAGGTTTTAGAAGAAAAGGGAATAAAACAAATCTGGTTAGCAGAGAAACTTGGTAAAAGTTTTAATACTGTAAACAGTTATCTACAAAACCGACAACAGCCTCGCATAGAGGTGCTTTTTAAAATCGCAAAAATTTTAAATGTAGAACCCAAGGAATTAATACAATCAGAGAATAATAATGAGTCTAAATTCAAGTCATAAGTGCAACATGTAAGTTTAAAATACTTGGGGCTAGCCCCAAGTATTTTAGGTTCAATATTTATATTGATTTTGCATGAAAAAATACAAACAACTGACCTTGGGTGAAAGGTATCAAATCCAGAGCCTATTACAAGCTGGATTGACACAAACGGCAATAGCTCGTCAATTGGGTATTCATCGAAGCACTATTAGTCGAGAATTGGCTCGCAATACACCTAAACGAGGTAGAACGGCTCGCACCTACATCGGTGAGCACGCACAGGCAAAGACAGATATTCGACATCAGAACAAGAACAAGAAGATTTAACTCACCGAAGAACTCAAGGGTCGAATTGCAAGTCTTATGAGCTACGAAAAATGGAGTCCCGAACTCATCTCAAAGCGTTTGATAAAACAAGGCGAAGCATGCGTTAGCCATGAAACCATATATAATTGGATCTGGCACGCAAAGCACAGCAACCATAGAGACCACATAGAGTACAAAAGACTTCATAAACACTTAAGATATCAAGGCAGAAGGCAGAAGCGAGGCAATGTAAGGGACAACAGAGGCGCAATCACTGGACGTGTTGATATATCTGAAAGGCCAGCCGTAGTAAAGCAACGAAATAGAATTTGAGACATCGAGATAGATCTAATGATGGGAGTAAACCATAAATCAGCACTGCTTGTAATGACAGATAGAACCACTTTGGTAACGATAATCGAAAAACTAGAGAGTAAAAATGCAAATGAAATTAATGAAAACATGATACGGAGACTCACCAGTTTTAGTAGCTCATGGATCAAGACCATAACCTTTATAGTGGGAAGGAGTTTGCAAAACACCATGAGATAGCCAAAATAACTAAAGCAAAAACCTGCTTTTCCAGACCCTACACCTCTCAGGATAAAGGAACTGTCGAAAATAGAATAGGAGTCATCAGGAGGTTCTTCCCAAAGAAAACCGATCTAAGAAAAGTACACAAAAGCAGAATCAAAGAAGTGGAATTATTACTAAATTAAAGACCTACAAGAAAGTTTAATTACAAAAACCCTATTGAAGAACTAAAAAACAAGTGTGTTGCACTTATGGGTTAAACACAGCGAGTAAAATAAAATTACTTAAATAAAGGTGAACGTATAATTTAAAAGTTAAAAAATGTTAAAAAACAAAAAAGTTAACAAAAGTTAACAAAAAATTAAAAAAAAATTAACAAATAAATTTTTTTTTGTAAATTTGGTTATTACTAATTATCAATTAAAACAACTAAAAATGGAACATTTAATCCCAAACAACAAACACAACAAACCTGAAAATCATGCTCATGAAACTCATATGGGTAAGGATCTTGAAAATGTTATGAGAATGATTATGAATGGAGGGGTAAACGAAGAAAACTTAGAAGAAACAATGGAGCACATAGGAATTAATCTTGATGACTACAGAGATGAAACCGGAAAGGTGATTTGCCCTGTTTCTGAAGAAGAACGTAAAAAGCTTAAAATAAAACTACAAGCTCTTAAAGACGATCCAAGCACACATCACTAGAGGTCAAAAGATTTCCTCATTAAAATTAAAAATTGATAATTTCCCATGGAAAAAATAAAAAATCCGTCTATTATAGCGGATAATTTTATGACAAATTCTATTGTCGTAACCCGTCCTATACACTCTTACGTGCTTATCGCGTTTATTATTGCCGCTTTAATTTCGTTAGCATGGGGTATATTTGGCTCTATCCCGCAAAGAATTGAAGGTATGGGCGAAATAGGGACGTTATCTGGATTGGAAAGAGTTATTCCATCCTACGGGGGTCAAATTAAAAAAGTTAATGTCAAAAATGGAGATACTGTCCATACTGGCGATGTTTTATTTATCTTAGAAAAAATAGAAATTTATCAAGGAATTCAAGACTTGAAGCTTTCAATCAGGCAATTAGAACAACAGAAGGCTTTAATATCAAATGGGATTTACAAAAGTACTGCAATTAAGAAAGAAGCAAACACGCTTGCTAAGTCAAGGTTAAACAAAAGCATTGACCAGATAGATAAAAAAATTGTTTTTTATGAGAAGAAGGACGCCGATGACAAACAATTATATCAAAAAGGCCTGATTACTAATGAACAATATTTTTCATCTAAGTCAGATTTGGCAGCATTGAAAAATGAAAAAATAAGCTTAAAAGAACAATTAACTTTAATTTCACTCAGTAAAGAAGAATTAAAATTCAACAATGTCAATACCGAAAATGATATTTCAAACCAAATTGAAGTGTTAAAATCTTCATTAATTGAATTAGAAAAAAACTATAAACTTCAAACGGAAGTTGTGGCTTATTCAGATGGTGTTATTGGTGAACTAAGCGCAAGAATTGGAGATTTGATTTCACCAGGTTATAGCTTAGCAGTCATTAATCATGAAGACAAAGATTTAAAAAATTACATATTTAATCTATATGTTCCTTACAATGCGAATGAACCTATTGAAAAAGGTATGAGTGTAGACATTCAACCTTTTAATGTCGAGCACAATAAATATGGATGGCTTCAAGGAAAGGTTCACTATGTTAGTTCTATTCCTGCAGATGATAATGATATGCTTTCAACCCTAGGAATCAAAAACGTAGTTGAGTTAATTGATTACCGGGGTTCAACCTATAAAGTTGTTGTAATATTAGAAACCGACCCAAGTACTTTTAGTGGCTTTAAATGGTCAAATAACAAAGGTCCTCAAATTAGAATGAAGTCAGGTCAATTGGGTCTTGGCTATGTCAATGTAAAGGTTAAGGCCCCTATCGATATCGTTTTACCAATTTTTAAAAAATATTTTTTTTAAAAATTAATCTAACAATTTAGTTTTTACATTACAAAATATGAGGAGAACACCCGTTTTTTTAGAATCTAGTAAAGGAGAATCTGGTGCAATTTGCCTGGCAATGGTTTTAGGTCATTTTGGTTCTTTTCCTAAGTTAAATATTATTAAAAGCGCTTGCAGTTCTAATGGCAATGAAATATTGTCTGAAAATTTATATCAAACTGCTATTGCTTTTGGTTTCAATGCAAAACATAGGTCTAATTCTTTTGAGGAAATTTCTGGGGACTCACCAGTTATTGTAAAATTAAAAGGTAATAAATATGTCTTAATTACAAAAGAACACAATAATTTTTTTATTATTCACGATCCTGAAAAAGGTATTAAAAGGGTGAAAAAAAAACAATTAAAATCTTCTTTTGATCACTGGTATCTTCAATTAACGCCGAACGATGAATTTAAAATCGTAAAACAAAATAATACTTTTATAAATGAATTGACCCATCGAATTAAACCCAATTTAAAAGGAATACTATTTGTTTTAATAAGCGGACTGATTTTGTTGATACCTGCAATACTAATTCCATCATTTAATAAATTATTTTTTGATGATATTGTAATTCTAAATCAAAAACATTGGTTTTATCCAATGTTAAGTATTTTAGGGGTTTTTGTCATTTTTGGATGTCTGCTAGTTTATTTGCAACAATCGATTTTACTTAAGGTTGAACTTAAATCGAGCGTAATTGAATCAACAAAATTTGTAATACATGTTTTTAAATTACCCTATAATTATTTTTTTAATCACTCAGATGCTGAAACCATAAAAAGGATAGCACTTAATGATTCAATTGCAACACTTTTAACCAGGCAGCTAATAACCACCTTGTTAAGTATTATAACAATTGTTTTTTATGGTATTGTTATGTTAAAATATAATTGGTTACTATCAATAGTAGGGGTTGCTATAATGCTATTTAATTTTTTTGCACTACGTTATTTTTCTCACAAAAGAACGGCATTGAATCAATCCTTATTTAAAAAACAACAATTAACGTTTAATGTAGCTACAAACGGCATTAAACAAATAGAAACTCTTAAGGCATCTGGAGCTGAGAACGATTTTTTTGCGTTGTGGTCAAGTCATTTGATTAGTGCAATTAACGATGATCAAAAACTAGGAATAGAAAATCGAATTCTTGCTGTTTTGCCAGAATTCATTTCTCAAATAAATAATGTTGTGATTCTTTTTTTAGGAGGATTACTTATAATAAGCGGTGAAATTACCATTGGTGTATTTCTTGCATTACAAAGCTTTATTTCCAATTTTTCATCTCCAGTTGAGAATGTAGTTAATTTTGCAGGAGAAATTCAACTTAATAAATCGAATATTAACCACTTATTAGATACTACTCAAGAACCTATTGATGTTTTTTGCGATGATAATTTAAAAGAAACTATAGAGGAAATATCTGAAAAGAATTCAAAGCTTTCTGGAAATATAGAAGTAAAAAATATCAGCTTTGGTTATAATAAATTTAGTACTCCTCTGATTAATAATTTCTCTTTGAGTGCATATCCAGGAAAAAGAATAGCTTTAGTTGGAGGTTCTGGTTCCGGAAAATCTACATTATTAAAAGTTTTATCTGGACTTTACACTCCTTTATCTGGAGAAATTAATTATGATGACAAACCATTACATACATTAAATAAAGACGTATTTAGAAATTCCGTATCTATCGTAGAACAAGACTCCTTCTTTTTTACAGGAACTATTTTGGATAATATTACCATGTGGAATAGATCTATTGATAGTTCAATAATAATTAAAGCTGCAAAAGATGCAAAAATACACAATATTGTTTCTCAAAGGGATGGGGGATATGATTCAAAAGTTGCCCCTGGAGGAAAAAACTTTAGTGGTGGGCAAAAACAACGTCTAGATATTGCAAGATCTTTAGCTACAGAACCTTCAATTTTGTTTTTAGATGAAGCGACCTCAGCACTAGACACGGAGACGGAAAAGTTTGTAATGAATAACTTTCTCAAAAGAAGTTGTACAACAATTACCATAGCTCATCGCCTTAGCACTATCAAAGATTTTGATGAGATTATAGTGTTAGAGAAAGGAGAAGTAGTTCAGCGAGGAGATCACAATAATTTGATTAAAGATAAAACTGGATTGTATTATAATTTATTAAAAAACTCATAATGCCTAGTTAAATGAAAAGTAAAAAATTACCTGCTACAGAAAACTTAACTAGCAAAGCTTCAAAAAGTGTTACATCTAATTATTTTTTTAGGAAGCGTTCACGTGATGGAGCATTTCAAAAACTAATTGATGTTGTTCCATCTAATAAAAACGCTCTCAATAAATTTGAATATAACCTTAATGAATCTTATGAATCTTTATTGTTGAAAACATGTAATCTAATAGGGAATATTGAAAAAATAAAATTCATTCAAGGTTTTAAAAATTCTTCGCAAGCATGGAGCCCATTAAAAAAAATATTGAGAGCCTCAAACATAAGGTCTAGAAAAATACATTTGAAAAATAATTGGTGGAAGTCCGACCATGGCCACTTACTAGCTTTCTTACAGGACAAAAAAATTCCTGTAGCGCTGATACGAAAAAATAAAAAATATATTCTTATAAATATCAAAGCTGGAACAGAAGTTTCAGTAAATAAAGAGGTTTCAGAAAACATTAGTAATGAAGCTCATTCTTTTTTTTCTCCATTACCTGCAGGAAAAATAAGCCAGATGGGATTACTGAAATTTATTTTGGCATTTACTAAAAAAGATGTTCTTTTCTTTTTTATATTAGGTGTATTTGGAGCTATGTTGTCGCTTTTTATACCAATAATGTCCGGTTATATATTTAATGTAATAGTCCCCGGAGGACTTAAAGGAAGTCTCTTTGAAATAATTGGAATTTTACTAACCATAGTTACTCTTTTAGGAATCACAAATATTGCTAGAGCGCTTGCAGTGCTTAGGTTTGAAGGTAAATCAAGTTACAAACTTCAATCCGCCGTTTGGGATCGAATTTTATCTCTTAAAGTTCCTTTTTTTAATAAATATGATCCCGGAAATTTAGCACAAAGAAGTTTGAGTATCGAAAAGATTAGGCAAATTTTATCTGCGAACGTAATGACCGCTATGGTTTCAGCGATATTTTCTATTTTTTATTTAGGATTAATGCTTTATTACGACTTAAAACTGACCTTGCTTGCACTTTTTTTAGGTTTAATTGTTGCAGGATTCACATTAACTATCAGTAGGCTTGCATATAAGCATGTTGCTGGATATATGCGCATGCAGGCAATAATTTCAGGCGTAATGATGATGATGATTAGTGGAATTTCAAAAATAAGAATGACTGCTTCTGAAGATAAAGTGTTTAGTATTTGGGCTGATAAATTTTCAAAGCAAAAAAAACATTATGCTGACAAACAAAAATTAATAATTATTGCATCCGTCTTTACTTATGGTTTCCCAATTTTAGCAACTCTTTTAATATTCATTAGAATTTATGACCTTTTAATACTTCCTAACTCCATTTTTAATATTGGTGATTTTATAGCCTTCAATTCTGCTTACTTGAGTTTTCAAGGAGCACTAATTAGTGCATTTATGGTTACTGTTCCATTAATGAGCATAAAACCTGCTCTAGAGTTACTTAGACCTATACTGGAGGCCGACACGGAGAATTATGCCAATAAAAAAGACATTGGTGTTTTAACTGGAGATATTGAAATTTCCAATCTAAATTTTAAATACAGCGATAGCGATAAAATCATTCTAAAAGATATAAATCTCAAAATAAATGAAGGAGAATTTGTTGCGATTGTTGGAGAATCAGGTTCTGGGAAATCTACCTTATTAAGAATTTTGCTTGGTTTCGAAGAATATCAACAAGGAACGGTTTTATTTAATGGAACTGACATGAAAGATTTAGATATACGAAACGTTAGGGATCAAACTGGTGTTGTTTTACAAGACGGAAAAATTATGGAAGGAACTGTTTTATATAACATCATTGGGACATCAGATTACACCGTTGAAGAAGCTTGGGCGGCAGCTAAGATGGCTGGTTGTGATGAAGATATAGAAAGATTAGAACAACAAATGAATACCGTCCTCCCTGCCGGTGGTGGAGTTTTGTCTGGTGGCCAACAACAACGAATTGTAATCGCTCGTGCAATAATTAGAAACCCAAAACTAATCATATTTGATGAAGCTACTAGTGCACTAGATAATGATACACAAAAAACGGTAACTGAAAACTTAGACAAATTAAAGGTCACTAAAATTGTTATTGCGCATCGATTAAGCACCATTAAAAATGCAGATACTATTATCGTTCTTGAAAATGGTGAAATTACAGAAAAAGGGAGTTATGATAGCTTAGTGAAAAACAAATCATTTTTCTATAATTTAGTTAAGAGTCAAATGAATTAAACATAAAAAAATGAAATATATTTTTATTCTACTAGTTTCTATAACTTTTCATTTTGAATTAAGAGCACAAGACAACTTAATATCTTTTCAAAAGATATTAAATGAGGGTTTTGAGAATAATTTTAACATAAAATTAAAACAATTATCAGTAACGAAATCGGACTATACACTTCTGAAAGCAAGTGGTTTTTTAAATCCTTTTATCGATACAGAATTAGTTTATGGTGAAGGTACGAATCCATCTTTTGATAATGATGGAACTATGTATGCAACGTCTAATTTTGTTATTCCAACTAAATTTGGTGTCAATTTTTATACCGGGTTTAAATTAGAGAGAACTACCGAAATAAATGACGATACAAATACTCTATTTAATGGATCTGGGGCTTATGCGGGAATTATTATTCCTTTATTAAAAGATTTAGGCAAATACAATTCTGAAAATTCTTTTTTAGAGGTGTCAAAATTGAATCAAAAAGCTTTAGAAGAAGAATTTTCAAACGAAATATTACTTTATTTTAATGAATTATTAAGCAATTACCTTACCTTAAAAGAAGTGATTGAAGATTACAAAATTGATAAAGATGTCCTTGCCATAACAAAAAAATACAAAGATGAAATCGATTTATTGGCTGATAATGATAGAATTCCTTTGGTTGAAAAAAATAGAGCAAGCTCTTTTTACAATACTAAAATTTTAGCTGTTAATCTTTCGAACATAACTGTTTTAGAGGTTTATTATGACACCAAGTTTATTTTAGGGTTAAATAATAATAAAACTAATGATTCAGTTCCTTTATTAATAGATGAAGTAGCCGATCCAAATCAAGAAAAATTATTAACGTATATCGATAGAAAAAAAAACTCACTAGATTCAATTATCAAAAGCACACCACAATATAAAAATATCTCTTTAGGTGTCGATAAAAATGAAATACTATTGAAAAATGCAAAAAATCATAGAAAAAATCTCCTAAATCTAGATGTTAGAGTTTCTCGATTTGGGAGTTATGAAAATGGAGCTTATAATTTAAACTCTACTTTTAATTCTATACCTGGAAATAGTGTTTTAGTTTCCCTAAAACATAATATCCCTATTAAAAATGAAAAACAAAAAGGAGTCTATTTAGAACAATTAGTTGAGTATGATTTATCTAAAACATACCTAGAAAAATATCTTTATGAAACATCAACAAGTGTTAGGTTATCCCTAGCACTTTTAAATGAAAAAATAAAACTATACTTTCGAACAAAGGAACTTGTTGAATTAATGAAACAAACCTCTCAAGACGAAATAAATAAATTTAAATTAGGTAATTCAACACAGATAGATATCACAAACAGCCTTGATAGTTATTTCTTATCAAGAAAAAAATTAAATACCTATAAATATGATATTTGGAGAACTTACGCTAGTATTAAATTTCAGTTGGGAGAATTGCCTAAAAATCAAAATGAATTAAATGAATTTTTATTTTCTGATTTTCTTTTAGTAAATATAAATTAAAAAAAAATAATACCTTACTGATGGAATTAATCAATAAAATTTCAGGTCATTCCAAAAAACAAACTAAACTTGCTATTGTATCTGGTTCAGAAGAAATTACCTTTGAAGAACTTCATATTAAAGTAAATTCATTAACAAACAATCTTTTAGAAAAAGGAATCAGAAAAGGAAAAATTGTTTCTATTTTCCTAAGTCCTAGTATAGAATTTGTAATAAGTATTCTAGCTGTTTTAAAAACTGGTGCTGCTTATGTACCCATTTCTGTTAAGACCCCTCTTGAAAGGATAAAAGAAATTATAAAATTATCTGAAAGTAATTTAGTTATTTTTAGAGGGGAACAACAAGTTTTTTTGAAAAAATTAGATTGTGATATTTTAAATTTTGAAACGTTAAATTTCAGCAAACAACAAAAAGATATTACAGTTCAGATTCAAGAGAAAGATTTAGCCTATATTATGTTCACATCAGGTTCAACTGGGCAACCCAAAGGGGTTAAAATAAGCCATAAAAATCTATCTTATTATAGTTCTTGGACTAAGGATTTTTTTAAAACTAGCATAAATAACAAACTACCATTAACTTCTGATATTAACTTCGCAGCAGCAGTATCACAATTATTTATGCCATTATCCTCCGGAGAAACATTGCACATAATTGAAAATTGTTTAAACAATCCTGAGAAATTATTTTTGTGGTATTCAAAAAACTCTGAATTTGGTTTTTATTGCGTTCCATCTGTGTGGTCTATAGCAATTGATTGGTTTAAAAAAACCAAAACAGTAACAAATCCACCAAAAGCTTTATTTCTATCTGGCGAGGATATTTCCCAAAATCTCATTAAAGAAACTCAAAAATTATTTCCAAAGATGCCTATTTGGAATTTATATGGGCCAACTGAAGCAGTAGCAAACTTAAGTTACAAGAGAATCTTATCTGAAAAAGGAATTTCTATTGGTTCTCCCTTACCAAATACTAATTTTTATGTTATTAAAGACAATAAAGAAGCAGCAATAGGTGAATATGGTTTATTATACGCATCTGGTCCCGGAGTATCAAGTGGGTATTTTAATAATAAAAAATTAACTAAAAAAAACTTCTTCACTTTCAAATCTAAAAAAAATGGCACCGTAAATATTTATAATACTGGAGATGTTGTACATAGGATTAAAGAAAATGAATATGTATTTTCAGGAAGAAAAGATCAACAAATAAAAATTAACGGTCAAAGAATCGAGATTGGAGAAATTGAAAATGTATTAACGAATCATTCTTTGATATCAAAATCCAGTGTCCTTTTTTTTGATAAAAGTATTGTTGCTTATGTAAAAACTGAATCTTCAAGAAAAGTTAAAATAGAGGATTTAAGACAATATTTACTTAAGTTTTTGACAAATGCAGCGATTCCTGAAAAATGGATTTTTGTTGATGAATTTCCGACATTACTCAATGGTAAAATCGATAGAAATCAATTACTCAAAATTCAGTTTTCTAGACCAAATTTAAACAACGAACACATCCAAGCATCAAATACTGAAGAAAAGAAAATGCTGGGGTTATTTGAAAAAATATTAAACGTTAAAGGGATTGGACTACGAGATAATTTCTTTGATCTTGGAGGAAATTCTTTAAAAGCAGTTTCTTTACTAATCGAAATTGAAGAAATTTTTTCTCAAAAACCTAATTTTCAATTTTTATTTAAAAACCCAACTGCAGAAAAAATATTAGAATCATTTTCAAAAAATCAAAAAAGGAATCCGGTTAAACTTATTTCAGAAAAAGGAAAACTAGAAAGAACACCATTAAGTGTTCAACAAAAAGCATTGTTTTTCTTTCAACAAGCAAATCCTAGAAATACATCCTATAATATTGCATACTCAATAAAATTGGAGGGTAATATAGATATTGAACGCTTGATGAATTCAATTCAAATTATAATTTCTTCAAATCAACTTCTTTCATCTAAAATTCTAATCGATAATGGACAGACTTTTTTTACTTATGAGAAAAAAAACTTAGAATTAGTCATTGAGACATTAGAAGAAATTCCTATTTCGGAACAAGAAAAGTTTGTAGATAATAGTATCTCTAACCTTGCCTCAACGCCTTTTAATTTTAATAGTCATTTACTTAAACTTAAGCTGTACAAGTTCAGTTCAAAAAAATATGTTTTAGGGCTTGTTGTAAACCATCTTATTTTTGATGGAGAATCTCTTCCAAATTTTATAAAACAATTAGCGCATTTTTATAGTTACAAGAAAACTGATAAATTAAATTTCACTTCTTTTTCTTTTTCAGAAATTAATTCGTTAAGAAATCAATATGAGAAGACAGGAAGTTATAAAGAAAGTATCGGTTTTTGGAAACGTTATTTAAAGGGGGTAAATGAAATAAATGGTTTTCCAAAAATATATTTAGATAATGAAGGTACCGATTTTCGATCTGGAACTATACTAGCACAGATTGACTCTGATTTTAGAAAAAAACTAAACCAATTATCTCTAAAAGAAAACATTACATTAAATGTACTCTTACTAAGTGCTTTCACATCAGCAATAAACAAAATTGGTAAAAAACAAGAATATCTTATCGCTATACCTTTTGCAAATAGGTTATCAAAAGCAGAACAAAAATGTATCGGCTATCTGTCTAATACACTTTTTATTAGATCCATATTTAACTCTAATCAAACATTTTCCAAACTAGCAAATCAAATAAAATCTGACACTGTTCAAATACTTGACCATCAACAAATACCTTTTGATGAACTCATTAAAATTCTTAGAAAAGAAGGAGTTAATCTGACGATGGATGCTTTTAAATTACTTTTTACTTATCATCAAAAAGATCAGTACTCTTTAAAAACCAACAAATTTAAAATTGACGCCAAAGAGGTTGAAAATAAAAATGCTAAGTGTGAATTACAATTTGAATGTTTTGATGATTTAGATACAATTGAACTAAAAGTAACTTACGACAAAAAAATAATTAACGAGTCTCTTGCTCTACAATTTGTTAGAATTTTGAAACAAATTTTAATCAATGTTTTAGATGATTTTAATTCAGAGATAAGTGAAATTCCAAAAATATGGAATTCAGAAAAAGAAGCTGTTTTAAGGAACGGTTTAGGTAAAAAGGTGAATTTTGAGACAGAATTAACTTTATTTAATTTATTTGAAAACGCTTACAGTAAGTATCAAAATTTACCTGCTATAAACTACTATGATACTGTTTTAAGTTACAAACAATTGATGCAAAAAACAGCAATTGTAGTTCAATATCTTGAAACACTAAATCTTAAAAAAGACCAACCTATTGCAATTTATATGGATCATTGTCCAGAAATGATTATGGCAAAGTTAGCCCTAGCAGCTATTGCAATTCCCTTTATCCCTTTGGATCCCATTTACCCGATAAAGCGAAATACAAGCATCATTCAAGAGGCTGACACTAACTATGTACTAACAAATTCTGTTAGATCTGTTGACTTCTTGAAAGAAAACCTGCAAGTTATTTCTATTAATGAGGTTATAAAAAATAAAAAAAATGAAAAAAAAATAGATTCTACTGTAAAAAAAAGTGATTTATTATACTTGATATATACGTCTGGGTCTACTGGAAAACCAAGAGGAGTAATGGTACCTAATAAAGGTGTAGCTAATTATTTATTATGGATGAAAGACTTCTTTGAAGTTGGAACTAAATCAAAAATATTGGCTAAAACATCCATCAGTTTTGACATTTCAATTTGGGAATTATTTCTTCCTCTAATATCAGGAGGAACCTTAATTCTTAAAAAAAGAGTAGACGTAGAATCTCCAGAACAAATAGCTTCTTTAGTAGAAGAACATAAAATAACAATTATACAATTTGTTCCTTCTGGCTTGAGATTATTTAATAATGCTAATAATCTAGTAAGATTAACATCCTTAGAAAATATTTTTTGTGGAGGTGAAAAAATGCCTGCTTCTTTGGAGAAAGAAGTTTTAAAAAATTTTAATGGAAAATTGTATAATTTGTATGGACCAACAGAAGGAAGTATTTTCATGTCTCATCACAAATGCATAGAAGATTCTAAACATTGTAATGTCCCAATTGGAAAACCTATCTATAACAGTAGTATGTATATTTTAGATGAAAACATGAAATTGGTGCCTAGAGGAGTTCCTGGTCATATTTATATAGGTGGAGAAATTTTAGCGAATGGATATTGGAAAAATAAGGTAAAAACTGAAGAAGCATTCATTACATACTTAAATGACAGAACTACAGAAACTATATACAAAACTGGAGACATGGGTAGAATGCTTCCCGAAGGGATTTTTGAATTTCATGGGAGAAACGATAATCAAATAAAAATCAGAGGTTATCGAGTCGAACTAGGAGAAGTAGAAGCTGCAATCAATGCATATCCAGAAATAAGGGAAGTAATTGCTTACAAGAACATAGTAAATATTGATGATGAAAGATTATATGCATTGATTATAGCAAATACTGAAATAAATATTGAGGCTCTTAAAAAAAGGCTAAATTCAATGTTACCTAAGTATATGGTTCCATCTTCAATACAGCAAGTGGATAAATTCCCAAAGCTTCCTAATGGAAAAATAAATTTTAAAGCATTGCATGAAAATAAATTGAAAAATGCTAAACATAATGTAAACACACAAAAACATTTAGAAAATGATATAGAGGACACCATTTTTAAAATTTGGACTGAAGTTATAGGGCACGAAAATTTTTCTTTAACTGATAATTTTTTTGATGCTGGAGGTCACTCTATTTTGTTTCTAAAGGTGAAGGAACGTTTGAAAACCATTTTTGGTATGGATTTTTCAATTATTGAATTATATCAATTTCCGAATATCAAGTCAATTGCAAATGAATACAAAAAAAAGTATGCTAATGTAATTTCAGACAGAGCAAAAACAATAAGAAGTAGAACTCAATTAAAAAAACAATCTTTTGGAAGATCAAGAAGAAAATAAAATCGCAATCGTTGGTATTGATTGTCGTTTGCCCGGAGCAAATAATAGCAAAGAATTTTGGGATAATTTAGTTAATGAAATAGAATCTTTAACCACTTTTACTGAAGAAGAGTTAACTGCCGCAGGAGTCACTCCAGAAAGATTTAACAACCCTAATTACGTCAGGAGAAGAGGAGTTGTGCCAAATGTAGAAATGTTTGATGCGGAATTTTTTAATTTCACGCCTAGAGAAGCAGAATTATTAGATCCGCAACATCGCATTTTTTTAGAGTGTGCATGGCACGCTCTTGAAGACAGTGGAATTAACCCCTTCAAAACAGATAAAAAAATTGCTGTGTTTGGTGGTACGGGATCTCCATACCATCTTCTAAATACAATAGAAAACGAATCCGTTCTGAAATATGCAAATGGGACTTCTATTATTACTAGTAATGATAAAGATTATGTAACTACTCGTGTTTCCTATAAACTAAACCTCAAAGGACCTAGTATCAATGTTCAGAGTGCATGCTCTACCTCTATGGTTAGTATTGTCATGGGAATAGATAGTTTGTTGAATTACCAATCAGATGTTGTTTTAGCTGGAGGCGTTACTGTGGAACTTCCTGTAACAAAAGGTTATACATATCAAGAAGGCAGTTTAGAGTCTCCTGACGGAAAGTGTAGAACATTTGATAAAAACGCACAAGGAACAGTCTTTAGTCGAGGTGGAGGAGTAATCACTTTAAAAAGACTAAAAGATGCTTTGGAAGATAATGACCATATTTATGCTGTTATTTTAGGAGGAGCAATCAACAATGACGGAAATAGAAAGGCTGGTTACACAGCTCCTAGTGTTCAAGGTCAAGTTGAAGTGATTACTGAAGCCATAGAGTTTGCGGGTATAAACCCTCGAAGCATATCGATGGTTGAAGCCCATGGAACAGCTACACCAGTTGGAGATCCCATTGAAGTTTCTTCTCTCACAGAAGCTTTTTCGCAATATACAAATGACAAACAATATTGCGCTTTAGGTTCTGTAAAAACAAATATTGGACATACAGATGTTGCATCTGGAGTAGCCAGTATCATAAAGGCTGCTTTAAGTTTGAAAAACGGAATTATTCCTGCTTCTTTAAATTATAAAGAACCCAATCCAGCAATTAATTTTAGTGAAGGTCCGTTTTTTGTAAACACCAAAACAACAGATTGGAAAAAAAACAATCAAACTCCAAGAAGAGCCTTAGTTAATTCATTTGGTGTTGGAGGAACAAACGCATGTGTAATTTTAGAAGAACCTCCCTTACCTAAAAAACCACTTAAAAAAGAACAGTATGATACTCTACTTATTTCTGCTCATAATAAAAACTCGTTTGACAAATATTGTCATGATTTAAAGAATTTATTAGAACATCAACCCAAAATTTGTTTAAATCAATTAGCTCATACCTCCAGAACTAGTAGAGCTCCTATGAAGTATAAAGGTGTCTTTTCATTTAAAGGTTATTCTGATCTTTTAGCTAAGATAGAAAAGTCATCACCTGTAAAACAAATTACATCAGAAAATAAAGAGCTAGTCTTTATGTTCCCAGGACAAGGAAATCAATTTGTTAATATGGGTTTAGAGTTATACCAAAATATTCCAGAATTTAAAGAATGTGTTGATTATTGTTCAAATCTGATAAAACCAATTATTGGAATCGACATTAGGAATGTTATTTTTCCATCTGAAGGAAATTATGAGAAATCTAGAGAAAAAATTGAAGATACCTACATTACTCAACCAGCAATATTTATAATTAGTTATGCTTTAGCAAATACGTTACAAAATTATGGTATAAAGCCCGATAAATTAATTGGACATAGTGTTGGAGAGTATGTTGCAGCAGTTATTTCTGGCGTCATGTCTTTGGAGGATGCTTTAAAATCAGTCGCATTTAGGGGGAAACTGGTTTTCGGCTTACCTCAAGGCTCTATGCTAGCGGTTCTTATGAGTGAAGAAGATTTGCTAAAAATACTACCTAAAGAATTATCTATCGCAGTTATTAACAGTCCGGAGTTAGTTGTTGTTTCTGGAGAAACAAAACATATTGAATCTTTTGGGGAAAAATTAAAAAATGAAAAAGTATTTAATAAAAAATTATCCACTTCTCATGCTTTTCATTCTAAAATGATGGAGCCCTGTCTTGAAGAATATAGAAATTTCTTTAAAACTGTGTCTTTACAAGTGCCAATCATCCCTATTATAAGTACTGTTACTGGTAATTTTTTAACCAATAGTGAAGCACAAAGTGCAGAATATTGGGTTAACCATATCATCGATCCGGTGAGGTTTGGAAATGCTGCAGATCAATTATTAGTTAATGAATCTACTATATTTTTTGAGTGTGGCCCAGGACAATCCTTAGAGTCTGCAATAAAGAGAAGGTTAAATAAAGATTTAAAACACAGTGTAATATCTACACTTAACCAAAATGAAGACGCGGTTATTTCAATGAACAATGCCTTAGGTAAATTATGGGTAGAAAATGTTTTTGTTGATTTCGACACTAGATTTAATTCTTATCATCTCCAGAAAATACCGTTCCCACTTCTACCTTTTAATCGAAAATCTTACATGGTAGATTTTTCCTCGAACGTCTCTAAAGCAATCTCAGGGAAAAACCTAAAAACCCCTCTTGTTGAAGATTGGTATTATACGCCCACATGGCAAAAAACCAATGCCATAGATTTTCTTCCAAAAATAAAACAAGAAAAAGTTTCAACAACAAAAAAATGGGTCATCTTTTTAGATAGTGAATTATCTAAATCCATCTTACAGAATCTTCAAGAGCAAGGGGAAAATTGTTACGCGGTACATCAAGGAGAGCACTATAATGAAGATGGCAAAACGTTTACAATTGATGCGGATCAAAAAGATGATTACACCCAAGTTTTTGCCTCCCTCGTAGAGGACGACATGCACTTAAATATAATTTATTCTTGGTCTTTATGCGATACTACTGAACTCTCACTTGAAAATGTAACAGCTAGCCTTAATAACAATTTCTATAATATTTTACATCTTCAGCAAGGAATCATCTCAAATAATATTACAGAAAATGTGCGTATTGTTTCATTAATTAATGACGGCTTTGATATCATTGGAAGCGGTCATATTAAACCCGAGAAAACTCTTGCAATTGGCCCAATGAAAGTACTGTTTAAGGAATATTTAGGAATATCTACGCTCCTTATTAATATTACATCTACCACGCCTAATGTAATATCGAATCTGGCCATTCAAATTATAAAAGAAGTCTGTACTGAAACAGATGAGAATATTATTTCATACACAGGGTTAAATAGATGGACTCAGACTTTTGAGCAAATAAAAATCCCTAATGATACCCACTATAAGTTGATAAAAGACAACGGTGTTTACATTATAACTGGAGGTTCTGGAGGGATCGGTAGAGTATTAACCAAATTAATTGCTAAAGGAGTCAAAGGAGCCACTATTGTTTGGACTGGTAGAAAGGTATTTCCAGATAGGAGAGATTGGAATAAACTAATAGAAAACAAGGAAACCGATACCGTCTTAAAAGAAAAAATTAGAACGATTCAGGAAGTAGAGAATTTAGGTTCTAAAGTGGAGTACTACGATGTTGAAGTTCTAGATTTTGATAAAATGCAACAAACTTTTGACGATGTAGAAAAAAAATTCGGCGCTATCAATGGCGTTGTGCATTCGGCAGGGGTAGCTGGTGGGGGTGTCGTTTCTTCTATGAATAAAGAAAAGATTGAACCAGTCATTAATCCTAAAGTACATGGAACATTAATTATAAGAGAACTTTTAAAAGATAGAGATGTAGATTTCATTCATTTATATTCATCAATTACAGCTATTTTAGGCGAAATTGGAAGAGTGGATTATATTTCCGGGAACTCATTTATGGACGCATGTGCAAATTCAAAAGGCTGGCTGCACAATACCGCCTCAGTGAGCTCAATTAACTGGGGGCAGTGGGGTTTGGTTGGAATGGCTGCAGATTGGAGACTAGAAAACCTTAAAAACAAGCATATACAGCTAGAACATAAAATGATAGGTTATTCTGCAAAGAACTATCCACTAGAAATAGTATTATCCCACGAAGAGAATCAGGAACCTTGTCATAAAATAAATATAATGCCTGATAAACATTGGATTTTTACTGAGCATTTATTGACTAGTATTCCAACAATGGTAGGAACTTCTTATATTGACACGTTGATAAAATGGAAAGAAAAAGAAGGACATTCAGGGGTTTTAACTCTAAAAAATTCAAAGTTTTTATCACCTTTAATGATTTTGAAAAACACACAAAAAGATCTTTATTTGTTTTGTCATGAACAACCTCATGGAGGATATACATTCAAGTTTAAAAGTACATCTCATCTGAATGACATTACTAAAAAAGATAAATTGCAAGATCATTTTAGCGGAGAATTAATGTTTGTAGAAAAGGTAAAACCTAAAAAGATCAATATAGCGCAATTAAAAGAAAAAATGCCAGCTGTGAATAATGATCCACATTCTTTGGTTATTACGGATGGGAATAACAAACCAACACTGAACTATAGTAAACGTTGGGATTGTAAAGAACTAATTCACATTGGCAAGAAAGAATGGCTAACAAAATTATCTTTAAGTGATGAATTTAATGATGACTTTTCTTCCTTCTTTTTACATCCAGCTATGCTAGATGTAGCAACTTCCAGTCATTTTCAATATATGGAAGACGTATCTAGCACCTATTTACCAAACGCTTATGGTGAATTATATATATACGCTCCTTTTGAAAAAGAACTCTATGCGTATACGAAAGTATCTTCCTTAGAACCGGTAGAGAATCAATTAAGTTTTGATTTTCAAATCTGTAATCTAGACGGAGATATAATAGCTGAAATATTAAATTATTCATTTATTAAGTTATCTAATTTGTCAAACAAAAGCAATGTAGCAACAGAAGAAATAAAAGAACTTTCTCTTGATGCATTAGAAGATGACATTCTGCCAAGTGAAGGAGAACAAGTTATAGATACATTACTTCGAAACTCTATGCTATCACAAGTCATTGTATATACAAAAGACTTACAATTTGATATCGATGATTCGACTCATTCTGTTTTAAAGCAGAAAAGTAAAGAAAAAAGAAAAAATGTTAAAATAAATAAAGATATAGACGATCGGCCAGACATAGAAACGCCATATGTCGCACCAGAAAATGAAATAGAAATAACGATTGCAATGATCTGGACCGCTATTTTAGGGATTAATAAAATTGGCTCAGATGACTCTTTTAATAGTTTGGGCGGAAATTCTTTATTATCGATACAAATAGTTTCTGGAATTAATGATGCATTTGAAGTAGCTTTATCTACAGATGAATTCGTTAATAATCCTACTATTTCTATGTTAGCAGAGCTAGTACTTGGCAAAATATTAGGAGAACATTCGGATGAAGACCTTGAAAAACTTTTGAACGAACAACTATGAATGAGTTTTTAAAGAGAATTAAAAGTCTACCTCCAGAAAAGCAAGCAGAATTACTTGCTAAGTTGACTAAATCAAAGAATAAAACAGCGAAAAGTGGTGTTGATTTTTCAAAAAACTTTGAATACATTTTTAATTCAGACATCCCTTTTGACTTTAGTTTACGTCAAACAGAAA
>Ga0115548_1000666_pt1 | contig 19676 bp, 8 predicted proteins | sample COGITO_mtgs_1004_4_FD_87187 | JGI IMG/M metagenome (GOLD analysis project Ga0115548, IMG submission 87187) | Pelagic marine microbial communities from North Sea - COGITO_mtgs_100423 | ecosystem: Environmental > Aquatic > Marine > Epipelagic | place: Germany:Helgoland, sampling site Kabeltonne...
CAATTCTTTATGTCGTTTCCTATAATATGGTGTTTCGTGTTTTTAGAGGGGCACCTTTTTAAAAAAAAATATTCTATACGTCGTTTTGTATAATATGGTGTTTCGTGTTTTTAGAGGGGCACCTTTTTAAAAAAAAATATTTTGTACGTCGTTTTAGGTTTGTTTATGGTGTACTAAGTCTTGCGTTATAAAATCAAAAGAATAAAATTATGAGTGCAAAGCAGATGCAGGACGCGAAATTGATTGTGGCTGCGATTAAGTCCCACTACTACTGGATGAGTACCTTGCACGGGATTGCCCTTCACCGGCATAATCACGTGCTGCCAATTATACTCAAACTCCTTGACATACCCGACTGTTACAGTACGATGCAGCAGATCATCTTCTACCAAACCGGTTTGGTCTACAATTACCTGACCGATCATCCGTACGAACAGGGGTTCGAAGAAGGTTTCTTGGAGACAAATGTAAATTCTTACCCAATCTAATGAGAAGGAAGTACTTGCTCTTATTTAAGCTACACATAATTAATCAATGTTTGGTTACCAAGCTCTATTTTTATTTGTTTTAATTATTGTGCACATACAATGGAAATATTGCACCCAAGTGGGAGTTTGCTTCTTGAAATTACTCGAGACAGCTCTAATTGTGTTTGCAATTCAAATCTACTTACAATACGACCAATTCGAGCTACCATTCAATAGTACAGCTTTAAGCGGTTTTGCTGACACATTCGAGCTATTTAGCGGTGCCAAATTTGCTCAATTCCAGAAAGAATCTCTGTAGATCCGCACCAAAAGTCTGAATGTCTGCTGAGCTCGGGGGTCTCTTTGCACAAATGTAGCCTAGAGCAAATCCGCTAAAAAATCTAATCATGATATTATAAAGCACAATGATCCTTTTTATAGATGTTGCCACTATGTTTGGTGTTTATATTGCACGTATTAATTTTTCACGCTTACAACGTAAAGTGCAACAAACAATACCGAAAACTGACCACGCATCAAAAAATAGACTGCGCGTACCGTTCCCTGTGCATCTCCGTCTTTCTAGCCCACTTTGTTTCCCCAGTTCACCATGTTCTAAGACACCGAGCTGTCCTGAGCCCCAGAAGTGCGAATATTGCACTTTGGTTAATTCCCCGATGCGCTGGCTTTGACGTAGTGCTCACCTGCAGCATGTTAAATCCATATCTAGGCCTTGCCGTAGCGTGTACATATCCGCTAAGCATTCTACAGGCGTGTGTGGTTTTAGGAGCTTTTCTATAAGGATTATGGTGTATTAATTAGTGTCTAATTTTTAAAAGCAAAAATGAATTTATCAAATTATTCGAATTTTTCAGTCCCGAGTCCCTCAAACTCCCCAAGTCCCAGCCCAAGCCCAAGCTCCCTGAGCCCTGTGCAAAGCCCGAGCTCATTTCGCGCATTTGCTCCCAGCCCGAGCTTCCCAAGCCCAAGCCTAAGCTCCCCGAGTTCGTTTAACGCACTTTTCGAGCGGTTCAACCACTCTACATCTCTGTCCAGTCTGCGACAGCAAGGGATAAATTTCTTTTTAGCGTATACTGGAATTACATTTTGCGTCGTTCTAATATTCGTATACTTTACGCGCAAGCATTTGTATAACCTCTGTGTTGACACGCGAAAGTACGTAGACGTCAATCCGGGCGATACTGAGCTCAAGCAGGTTACAAAGTATGGAGTATTAAGCAGCAGTGCAGAATCTAAAAGCTATGGAGAATTTGCCGAACTCGATGAAATGGAGCATAAATCGCGGGAGGTGGACGAAGGAGTTTGTGTATAGTGGCAAGGGAATTTGCATCTTCCCTGGGGATCCCTATCTCATGGAGGTACAGATGGAACGCTACTTGAAGCAAATCGCTTACACCAGCGAAAAGGGCATTGATTGGTGGTGTGAACAGGTTGCAGAACGCGTTGGAGACAGGATTTTTAGAGGTATTATACTTAAGATGGACGATTGGCTTTATAACAAATTGATTAAATATTCTTAAATACAATTATTTCTGTGACAGCAGCCCAAATCTAAATGCGATTGCTGGTCTAAAACAAACATGCACATGACGTCAAACGCAGCCCTCGTTGGGTAGTTGCAACACAGACCAACCAGCGCACTCTGAGCAGTGCCTGCTGGGATTGTAATGTCCCCAGCATGTCCGCCAAAACTATCGCAGTTGAATTCGTGACAGTGACTCGGAACGGTAAATGGAGTTTCGCAGTGCGCTCCACTCCATCCGTCATCGCAGTTGCAAACCCACGATGCTCCATCAACACCACACGCCCCGTGCGCGCCACAGGTGCCGATATCCGTCCCAACAGTAGCCTCGCAGACGGCTGCCTGGCTCCCTATTTGTAAAACAAACCCATTGCAGCTTTGCAAAGAACCTTTAGTCTTATAAACATTCGAAGACCAAGCTCCATCTTGCCAGCAGCTCATAAAATACGTATTCGGAGAGTTTCGAGTTTGTTTTGAAATTATAGTCCCACCTTTAGAAACAATGGACCAAGCGCCAATCCTCTTTGGCGTTTCTAACACAAGAATTTTGCCTTCTGAAACATCTGAAAGATCCACGGAAGGACAGAGAAGTGGGTTTACGTCACAATCGTCATCAGCTACGATGTCAGGAGCAACCGCCAGCAGCGCACCTTGACCTCTAGATAGAACCCATTGCCGGGCGTTCAAAATTTCAAGTTCAACAGCGTGAGAAAACACAACATTTTTTGTCACTGATCCGGGTTTCCTATATTCAGACGTAACAACGTCCTCAAGGTACTCTGAAAGGCTTTGTTGAACGGCTTCCGCCTCCGAATCAGTCAGAAGTAACGGGCTGCTGAAAATAAGTCCAATTTCTGTAGAAGTAAGTACCTGTTTGTCACAAGATTTTCCGGTGAATCCGTCTTTGCAGATGCATCTGTCATTTGCACACTCAATTGTATTTTCTTTGTGGCAATGCACGCGCTTGTAAACCGCATTTCCGCACATAGTGTCATTAAAACAAACCGTATCAGGTCCCGGCGGGTTTGAAAAAGTAGCGGGGGTATCGTCTAGCAAAGGGTTCAAACCAGCGTCGGAGCTAAAATTTGCAGGGCATTGCACACAAATATTACTCTCAACAACAAAGCCTTCCAGACATGCAGTCACGCATACGGTGTCTGCGCCCGAAGCGTCAAACCCAGCATTGCTGTTCAAGCCACTCTCACATGGAGTACAGACGTGGCTAGAAACGAATTCGTCTACCAAACAAAGTGTTGGCTCGCACGCAGTATCGTTCCCAGCCGCCTGATCTCCAGCGTCGTTCGTGCTCCCCGCACCACACGCTGTACAGACATTACTTAGAACGTATTCGTCAGCCCCACAGACGATTGATACGCAGCTCGTATCGCTACCAGACCGAAGGTTACCAGCAACGTTCGTTGTGCCTGCTGCACAAGTTACACAAGCGTTTGAACTTACATATTCGTCATCTTGACATGGTGACATTTCGTTGCAGTTCGTATTGTTTCCAGCGGCGGAATTCCCAGCTGCGTTTATTTTTCCAGCCGGACAAGCCACACATGCATTTCCAATGACTTTTTCGTCCTCTGCGCACAAAATATCAGTGCATACAATACTTGTATTATCGGATTCCATGCCCGCCGGACAGTCCTCGCAATTAACCGCTTCGTCGAGTGTAGTTGTATCGAAGACAGAAGCCAACCGCTTATTAACTTTGCAGGTTTGCACTTGGCACGCTTCTAACCCCGACGTGTCTGAGGCAAACGGAGAGACGCACGCTAAACAGTCGCTCCCGTCAGAGCCAAACCCGAGAGCGCACTCGTCACAGAACTGCCCGGTGAATCCGTTTGAACATATGCATGCGCATCCGCCATAAGTTCCAGTGACCGCCCCAAAAACACACCCAATGCTTGAGTTTGTCAAAGTTCTGGGTGTCAGGTCACTAGTACAGATAATATCCTCGCAGTTTGTATCATTTCCCGATGCGGAATTCCCAGCTGCGTTGATTTTCCCAACCGGACAAGCCTCACATGCATTTGCAGACACATACTCGTCCTCTGCGCACAGAATATCTGTGCATACGAGACTTGAAGCGTTGGATTCCGTTCCTGCGGGACAGTGCTCGCAATTCACCGCCTCGTCGAGCGTATTTGTATCGAAAACAGAAGCCAGACGTTTGTTAACTCCACAGCGTTGCACTTTACAGCCTTCGCTGTAAAGGGTAGTGTTTGAAGCGTAAGGAGAGACGCACGCTAAGCAGTCGCTGCCATCGAACCCATACCCGAGCGCGCACTCGTCACAGAACTGCCCACTAAACCCGTCTGTGCAAGCGCATGCGCAGTTACCGTACGTACCGCTTGCTGCTCCAATCATACATCCGATGCTGGCGTCCGTTAACAGTCCCGTCGTAACATTTAGGGTACAAGGGGCGTACTCGCAAGTTGTGTTGGTACCGTTTGGAAAATCCCCGGCTTCGTTTATTCGACCTGTTTCGCATGGTACACATAAACCAGCCGAAACCCTTTCGTTTGTTAAACAGGGAAGGTTCGCATCAACGCAGGTGTATCCATCGCCGATAAAGCCCTCTCCGCAAATGCACTGATAAGTACCTATCAGTTCGGTGCACGCGTAAGAGTATTTTTTACACACGCCGTTGTAACACTGATAGCTGTTATCTATTGCTCTGCAATCATTTAAGGAGCTGCAAGTAATGTCGACACCATTCTGTTGAACTATTTCGACTGGACAATTGTTTCTGTGCTGGTAAGCGCATTCTGCATAATCGTTTTCACACGTGGGACCTTGCCAACCGTTATAGTTACAATTACAGGAAAATTCGCCATTAATGTCTGTACAAGTTCCGCCGTTTTGACACGGAGAATCAGCGCATGTAATCGGTGTCGACGGTGCAGGAGCAGATGCAACACTGGGACATAAGTTTACGCCAGTCAAAGCGGATAAATCTATACAATTTCCATTATACGCACAATTCGATTCCGAACAACAAGACGTTTGGTCGTAAATTGTAGAGCACACCGGAGCGCTGCCTCCTCCGGGGGGCGGACCAGGCAAAAGGCAGCAAATAAGCGCAGTGCATACACTAGCTGGGCACACTGCATCTGAAATCAGAGTCTGTCCATCGGTGCAATTGTAATTATTAGAAGAACAACTTGTATCTGGTTGTGAACAACAGATTTCCTCTGTGCATACACCACCCGTACACACTGCGGAAGCCTGGAAAAGACCCGAAAAACAAGAGTAGCTATTCTCAGAACAAGTTGGGTCAGGAGGTGGGGTGCACGTTGTGTCGCCCTGGTCTGCTTCATCGCCAGCGGGATTAACTAACCCTGAACCACACGCAACACATTGGGAATTTACAACGTGTTCGTTTTCGGCGCACTCCCAGAGAGTGCAGCATTCGTCGCTAGTACAAGTTGCGGTTGCGCAAGTAACATTAGCCTTTTCAGGATCGTATATCTGGGCAACGTCACAAACCGAGCTATCACTAACGCTACTACACAAAGTTGGTGAGGTCGCTGGACTTCCTCCGCACCTTGGTTCTGCCGCTTCCATAGCATCGCACGTAGAATAATCCGTATCTGCATATCCAAACATCTGAAAACCAGTTCCACAAGATCTGCAGATTTCAGCATTTGCTGTAACTTCAGCATACGCTGCTTCCCATAGATAATATATTCCAAGAACCCAATTTGGACTTGTGTAATCACACGTATCTAAACCTGCAGTGTCAAGATTGGCACATTGGCAGTGCCCTACTGTGATATCAAACCCATCGACCGATACAACTTTGTAGTAAGAAACTTGTGGGATAAAAGGTGTACCGTACCCTCCTTCCAGTTGATGACATAGCGTCGGATGAATGTGCGCATGCACGCTACCAACTGCAAAATCATTGATATCTACACAAATAGGCTCAGCAGCTGCCATATCAGCATAGGTAGCATAGTCTGTGGTCTTGTAACCAAAGTATTCCCAACCGGTTCCATAAGATTCGCAGATTTCTTGATTCGCAGTGGCCTCTTTTTGATAGGCCTCTTGAAGAGTATAAGTTCCCAGAGCAAAACTTGGATTGGTGTAATCGCAAGTGTCGAAGCCTGCGGGATCCAATATAGCACATTGGCAGTGTCCGATGGTTAGAACGTTACCATCAACCGATACAACTTTGTAATAAGAAGCTTGTGGGATGAAAGGGGTTCCATATCCCCCTTCCATTTGATGACATAGCGTGGGATGAATGTGTGCATGCACACTCCCAACTGCAAAATAGTTAATGTCTGGTGCAGGTTCAAAATAACTTAGTGCATCGCAACAGTCATTGTTGTCACACGTGTCCGTAGCACAGGCTGCACTTAAATCATTTTTTATTTGAGTTCCAGCATTGCAACTGAAATCATTCGGACACAAAAGCGGCATGATGCAATACTGGTTCGCGTAAGTAACTCCTGTGTGTTGGGGATTAGCACCAGCATTAGCGGTACTTACCATGTTTCCGTAATTAACCTCTCTATTATCTGTCCAGCACCCTCCCGGTTGCCATCCAACCGTGTTTGCAGCAAGGTAAAAATTTCCTCCTTCAGCTTCAAACCCAGATTGATCGTAAATTGCTTTACAGAAATTTTCTTGCTCAGCGTAATCATCGGCGAAATCTGCATGTGCCACTACACTATAGCCGACTGGACAGACCTCTGCATATATTTTCATGTTATAAATATTACCATTATATGTTATGCTAAAAGTACTCCCTACGTCAATGTAGGTATGGTCAAAATCTGCAAAGACTAACGGTAAAAATGTAAGAAAAAGCAACACTTTCATTTTATAATTTTTATGATACATATATACTGTTAAACGCAAAAGCTCCGAGTGCAGCAGCCAAGATTTGTGTAAGCGTGTGGTTGTGTTTCTCCGCTGCATACCGCGTCGAATTCCGCTCGTGAGTTATACCGACAACAATATGGCACTAAGTCTGCTTGTAGCATCGGAGATGGTATAATCCCAACACTGGCATTATGCCCTCCATAATTGTTACAGTCAACCGCGTGGCAATGCTCCGGCTGTGTGTAAACCTCTTCACAGTGGTTTCCCATAAATCCCGGACTACAGACACATGTATACGTAAGACCGTCTATAGCGCACTGTCCATGAAGCCCACAAGTCCCAGGAAGCACATGCCCAGTCGGTTCAGTGACCGTAGCTTGGCAAATAGGTGCCTGCGAGCCCATAAGCAGGACGAACTCGTTGCACATGACTAAATCGTCTCTATATCTGGTTACTTTTGGTCCCCAGTCAGTTCCTTCCCAGCATTGCATTTCGAAATCGGTGTTGTTAATGGAAGTCTGCTTCGAGACAAGCGTATCTGCCTTTACTACCACACTCCAGAACCCCTTTGGTGTTTGTAAAAACACAATATCGTCGTCAAACCCTTTATAATTAAAGCTGGAGCAGTGACGTGAAGAAGCCCCGTTAGCTGCACAGTCGTCGTTGCCGAGCATAGGAGCAGCCGCAAGAAGGGCTTTCTTGTCACCCACTATAACTCGTTGGCGCTGAGTCAACCTCTTAATCTCCACAGTGTGTAGGAAGACATTATCTATAGTATTTCCACCTTGGTTTACAAAGCCAGTCACGATATCCGACAAGTGCTGAGCAACATTTTGTTGAAAAATGATGATGGTATTATCACTCGGGAGTGCCTCTGTGGGTGCGTAACTATCTACTAAATCCAATTTCTTTTGGGTAGAGGGGCTATCGTCTCCAATGGCAACTGCCGTGCACTCCCTTCCAACAAAGCCCTCTTTGCAAGCGCACATAGAATTGGCGCATACATAGGTGTTATTTTCATCACACCACACAAAGCCAAGGTCACCGTTTCCGCAAGTGCCTTCGTACACACACAGTGTGTCCGGTCCCTCTGGGATACCTAGTGCTGGATGCACATATGACTCAAGGCATGGAACACATGCGTTGTTTTCCACCCTCTCGTTCTCTAAACATCCTAGAATGCATGAAGTGTCCGACTGTGTTGCATCGTCACCTGGCAAATTGACGTAAAGTGGCGCGCATGGAGTGCAATTGTTTGCAGACACATACTCATTAATGTCGCACAAAATTGCTTCACACGCGGTGTTTGCGAGAGAGGCGTCATCTCCGGCTTCATTCTCTGCCCCAGGTTGGCACGGTAGACAGACATTATTGACAACCTTTTCGTCTTCCAGACACAAGATGGGGTCACAAACCGTGTCTGGTTCATTCCGCATATCTCCCGCGTCGTTCGTCATCCCGGGAGGACATCTAACGCACACATTGCTCTCTACTCTCTCGTTCTGGAAACATGGGACGCCTTGACACTCCGTGTTATTGCCACTGGCATCGTCACCTCCATCTAGGTTCAGTGCTCCCGTTTCGCATGGTACGCATGCATGGTTTAACACCTTTTCGTTCGGATCGCAGATAATAGCCGAGCAAATACCACTCCCGTCTGGAGATTCCATTCCAGGCGGGCAATCCTCGCAGTTTGCGTTGTCTGAAAATCCGTCTAACTCATTGTCGAACACAAGCCCATCAATAACGATACCTCTATCAACGCCACAGCTCTGGTTGACACATGGAGCATCATGAGTTGTTTGGTTGTTAGTTAAGGGATTGGAGCAAAGCTCACAGGTGTCGTTAAAGAACCCATAACCAGCCACACAAACGTCACAATGAGAACCAGTAAAATCATTAAAACATGTACAAATACACGTTCCGGTATTTCCACCAATCTCTCCGTACCGGCAATAGAAGTTTCCATCAACACCTAAATCTGCAGGGTTTAAAGTACTGTTACACGCATCTGCTGTTTCGCACAAAGCCCCGCTGTAGCCCTGATTACAGTTGCAGGCAAAACCTGTGGGGTCTGCTGAGGTGTAAGTATCGTCACAGCTTTCCGTATTTGCTGTACAGGGGTTTGCATCGCATTCCGTAGTGTCCGTACAGGGCCCGTTATTAGCAGGACAGTCGAATCCCGCGTTAGGCGTGCATCGGAAATCCGTAAGGGCAATTGTATTGTCTTGAGAACTCTCACTGCACGTTCCCATCGGAACCAGCACCCCGTTGTCGCTAAACTCGCCACAGGTCGTTGCTATTCCCGCATCGCACTCGTTAAAGTCGTCACAGTCGGTCGAAAAGGTATTGTTAGAGAACGTGCCGGGCAAGCACGCCGCGCAATTAGACACGTGGTCGAATGGCAGGAAATTCGTAAAGCTCCCGTCGTCCGGCTCAATGTACTGGTCTGTCGAGCACTGCGCAGGCACGCACTCCGAATTTTGCACATCGTTCGTTGTAGGGTATTCGCAATCTATACATGTGCCGTCGGACACATTATAGTGCTTGCCGACGTCACAGGTGCACGCGGGTGGGTCCCCGGGAGTGCTGAGAAACCCATTTTTGCACTCGCAGAAGTAATCGCCAACAGTATTGTTACAGTTGTGGAACGCGAGACAGTCGTCAGTCTCGGCAACGCACTCGTCAACGTCTTGGTCACAATTTGCACCCTCCCAGCCTTCTTCGCAGTCGCAGCCGCACGATCCAGTAACACCAGTCGCATTCCCATGCAAACAGTACATCTCCCCCGGCGTCGAAGTCACTACATTAGACGTTATACAATCTGACTCAGTGCAGTCGCTAGAGGAAAGAATGTTTTCACACGTAAATGAGATGTCATTCAACACATCATATGTACGATAATTCGTATCTGATTTGCAAATAAGAAAACTTAATCTATTACCGGAAAAATCAGTCTGAGGTGTTGTGCTGAACACTACTTTGTTTTGAACCGGAATGTCCGATTTCACATAGTATATGCATCCAGCAGCCACAAAATCCCAATTTCCTGCATTGGGAATGTTTGAACCCGCTTGGTAATTTGGTTCAGAAAATCTTAATGGTACCAATTCATAAACATCATCAATAAGAAGTTGGCTCAAACATTCCGTTTGATCCGTCACCTGATAATAATCCGAAAGCGCAAATTCATACCCAGTGTTGCACGTACAGAAAAAGTCACCTGCAGTATCAGTGCATTGTCCATTGGCATCGCAGTTGTTCGAGTTTGAGCATTCGTCAACGTTTATCTCACAATCTTTCCCAGTCCAGGCTTGCTCGCCAATGCTGTTAAGGTCACAAGTGCAGCTATAATCGTTAATCAAAGCCGTACAATTCCCGTTCTGGCAAGGGTTTGGGTCACACTCGTTTGTCTCTATCTCACACAAAGGACCTTCGTAGCCTGGGTTACACACGCAGGTCATTGTATTTGTACCATTAAGTGTGTTACAATCGGCTGTATTCGTCGCATCACACGCTAATGGAAAAGTTGATGTCCGTTCCGCGCACTCATCAATGTCAACGCAAGTCGGATCAACCCCTGCAGTCGATTTAAACCCTGCAGCACAAGGTCCACAATTTGCGTTTGAACTTGTAGGGTCAAGCGAAGAATCAAAGCCAACACTCACAACCTCTTCGTTATCTCCGCATACTTGAGTAATGCATACGCCATTCCCAGCCGGAGAAGCTTGCTTTCCGGTACAGCTTTCACAATTGGCAGTGTTTACATCCGTAGGGTCTAAACTAAAATCAAAAGAATCTGTATTCACTCCAAATCCCGCTGCACACTGTTGATCAGCACAAGGGGCAGCGTGTGTAGTAAGGTTATTTGCCTGCGTATTTGCGCACGGAACGCACGCGCTTCCATCATATCCGCTACCCGCAACGCACTCATCACAATTAAGACCAGAAAATCCAGAATTACAAGTACATATGCACGCAGTGGTGGTACCTGATACAGCTCCATATTTGCAGTAAAAAAACCCGTCCGTTCCGTCTTTTGAATCATCAGTGCTCGTGACACAATCTGAAGCATCACAAACTGTTGCAACGGGATCATTTGAAAAATATCCAGCAGCACAAACTTCGCAATTCGTCACATTGTTGTACTCCAATGTAGAGTCAAACCCACTTGTTTTTACAACACTATCCGTAGGACACTCCGAGGCTTCACAAAGTCCGTCAGGAATAGGGTTTGTCAAGCCTGCGCCACAAATTAAGCATGAGGACGCAATCAATTCCAGGCCTGCTGGGCATTCACAAATGTCGTTGCCGTTTGAATCTGTTCCAGATGCTTGGAAACCAACCTTGCAATTGCAAGAATAGCTCCCCGGTAAATCTACACATACATGATAATTTAAACAATTATCACTTCCAACCACACACTCGTCAATGTTGGTTTCGCAATTATCTCCCTGCCACCCGGATTCGCAGATACAACCGCAGCTCTCGGCAAGTCCCGTTGCGTTGCCGTGTCCATTACAGTCAATTGTCCATTCATCAGCGGTTTCTCCTAACACGCACGACTTTAATGCACAAATCACTCCATCCCCTTCGTAATTTGTGTTGCAAGCACAACTAAATCCTCCTTGTAAGTTCGTACACGTGGCATTTCCACCACAATTGTCAGTTTCTAACAAGCACTCGTTTAGATCATCGAAGCAGATTTCTCCCCCCCAAGCCGGATTTCCTAAACTATTCGTGGTGGATGTAGAGCAGTTACATGCACAACCTTCTGACCGGCTACCCATTGCCTGTGCACCGCTTTCACAATAAACCATTTGACCGAACATACCATCTAGTTCTTCGAATCCTGTAGCTACACAAGAGCAATCGTATCCACCATCAAGGTTTATACAGGTGCCCGAAGACGTACAATTACTCGTAGCCCTTGCAGGGTTGGTATTTGTGCACTCGTTGACATCAGTTCCACAAATTCCACCAAAATACTCTGACTTTCCGTTGTCGTCCATTGGACACACACATGAACAAGTTCCACCAATATCTTCAGCAGTCGCATCATTTAGACACCCACGTGTTGATGGAAGACACTCGTCGCAGTTTATTCCAGTAAAATCATTTACGCAGCTGCACCCACAATTGAAGTAATCGCCCGTCACTGAGCCGTATTTGCAATACATTATACCGTTAGACCCGTCTTGCAGCGCATCAACAGAATCCAATACGCACGGCAAAATCGTATCACATAGCAATCCAGAATATCCTGGGTTGCAATTGCAATTTCTTGTATTTGTACCATTTAGTGTGTCACAATCGGCTGTGCCTGTTGCATTGCATAACACAGGAAAACTCGGAGTCGTTACTAAACATTCGTCTACGTCCACACACGTCGGATCAGAGCCCGCAGAAGAGTACAATCCGGTAGCACAAGGCTCACAGTTTGCGTTAGAACTCGTAGGGTCGAGCGTAGAATCAAAACCACTCACAACCTCTTCGTTATCTCCGCATACTTGAGTGATGCATACCCCATTCCCAGCCGGAGAAGCTTGCTTTCCGGTACAGCTTTCACAATTGGCAGTGTTTACATCCGTAGGGTCTAAACTAAAATCAAAAGAATCTGTATTCACTCCAAACCCCGCTGCACACTGTTGGTCAGCACAAGGGGCAGCGTGCGTAGTAAGGTTATTTGCCTGCGTATTTGCGCAGGGGACGCACGCGCTTCCATTATATCCGCTACCCGCAACGCACTCATCGCAATTAAGACCAGAAAATCCAGAATTACAAGTACATATGCACACCCCAGTTGTACCAGTGACGTTTCCATATTTGCAGTAAAAAAACCCGTCCGTTCCGTCTTTTGAATCATCAGTGCTCGTGACACAATCCGAAGCTTCACAAACTGTTGCCACGGGATCGTTTGAAAAATATCCGGCAGCACAAACTTCGCAATTCGACAAACTATCAAACGCTTCATCGTCATTAAACCCGATTGTCTTTACAACACTATCCGTAGGACAAACTGCTGGTTGACAAGTTCCGTCCTCAGCCGGGTTTGTTTCGCCTACGTCACAGTCAACACAGCTTAAAGTGTCTTGTAACGGGCTAATTAATTCGTTTCCGGGTGGGCAAATGCAAATGACATTTCCGTTTGAATCCTGTCCAGACGCTTGGAAACCAATTTTGCACAGACACAAAAAACTCCCTCCTAAATCAAAACAAGTGTGATAATCCTCGCAGTGATCTGTACCAAGAGTGCATTCGTCTATATTTGATTGGCAATTTGCCCCATCCCAACCAGGATCATTAAAGTTTGGTAAAGGCACGGCGTCACATACGCAAGTGCAAGATCCAGCATCGCCCGAAGCTGTTCCTCTGCCATTGCAATTGATTGTCCAGTCATCAGCAGTCGAACCCAATATGCAAGGCTTAATCGCGCAATTGACGCCGTCTCCGTCATAATTAACGTTGCAAGCGCATGTAAAACCACCAACCGTGTTGGTGCATGTGGCGTTTGCGTTGCAGTCGTCCGTCCCTATGGCACATTCGTCAATATCATCACAAGTCAAGCCATCCGCGTTGAGTTCATATCCAGAGTTGCAGGAACACGTAAAACCACCGTCTGTGTTGCTGCACGCACCATTCACCATGTCACAGTTGTGGACTGCGTATAGGGGCGGATCTTTTACGTATGTATCGTAATTAGGTTCAGCACCTAAGACACCTAAGACTTGCGGGTTTCTGTAGCATGTATAGCATCTGCAGTCGCCATTAAGATCACCATTAATACACCTACCAGTCTCTTGGGCAAATGAAAATGCTAGACACTCGTTGCCATTAACTGTTTCAGTATCGCAGAAAGCCTCACATTCTGCAAGTGATACTTGATCATGATATACATAATCAGTACCTACAGTAGCACCAAGCCAATCACAATGAGTATCTTGGTTATATTCGTAAGTGGCGTTTCTCTCTGTACACTCGTTAACATCGATTTCACATAGTGTACCTTCCCAAACAAATTTTCCACTCGCATCAACTGGGCAATCACAACCACATCTGCCACTAACTCCAGAGACATTGGCATTATTGGCGCACGCAATCTCGTAGTTCTCTGTGGGCGAGGCCTCGACCACGCACTCTTCTGGAGTACAGGTGATTTCCTCGCAAGTTTTTGTAAGATCTAGCAAAACAATATAAGGTTCCTCGCAAGATGTACATTTGCAGATTGGATACGAAAATTGGTCAGCGTTTGATACCGACTGCGCGCCCGTATTGAAAAGAACTCGGTTTGTGTTTGAAATGGTTGATCGCACAAAATAAACACAGTCTTCGCCAACAAAATTCCAAGAACTCACGCTCTCGGGTAAACCAGTTCCGTATTGATGATCAACTCCGAACTCATCGGGAACGAAAAATTTCACAGTATCAATCAACGCTGCGCTCATGCACTCCGTTGAATCGGTCACCTGAGTATAGGAACCTGCAGAAACGCCTGTCCACTCGTTCTCACATGCCTCACAAGTGAATCCACCGACTGTATTTGTGCAGCTGTCCTTTTCATTTGCGTCACAGTCGTCGGTGTTCAGCGTACATTCGTTGACGTCAACGTCACACAATACTCCGGTAAATAAAGCGTCACCATTGGCGTCTACCGGGCAAATGCAAGAACACGATTCGAACACACCTGCGGCAACACCATTTGCACATGCAATTTCTGCTATTGACGGGTCATTACCAATTATACAGTCTTTCCTCACACAAGCATGCCCTTGTGCGGGAGTATATGCGCTGCATGCTTCGTAGGGAGTAGTCACCAAATGGTACGTTTGATCACAATCAGCACATTTGCAGATGGAGTATGAAGCCCGATTGTCTTGTTGGTTGCTGAACGTTCCGCTATTGAAGACAATTCGGTCGTTGACACCTCCACTACTCGGATCAAGCGTATAAAAAACACAACCCTCACCTTTCCAATTCCACGAACCCGACACTTCATTCCCAGGACCCGACGATCCGTATGGACGCGATGGTGGCAAAATTGCAATGACATCGTCAATGGTACTCTGAGTCAAACATTCTGTTTCTCCAATCGAAACAAAAGTGTCCGCGTCTTCCCAACCTGCAAGGCAATCACATTCATAACCGTCGTCAATGCCCAAGTTTGTGCAACCAGCGTTGGGACTACACCTCTCGGTAGCCCTGTGTGGAAAAGATGTTCCATCATTCGTACACTCGTCAACGTCGGTAATACACCTCCCTCCTTTGGATTTGTCACCACCCCAAGCGTCCTCCACGCAACTGCATTTGCAATTTCCTGCGGTCCCGGTTGCAGTGGAGTCAGAGCGGCAATTCTTATGCCAAGCTTCCGTCATCGGGCTCTGTATGATACAAGCTTTAGGGGTACATGTGCAGCCTGAAGACACGAAACCACTAACGTCACCGTCTACACAGTAGAAATCGCCTGTAACTGGATCTGGCGGATCATCAGCTGGATCTGTTGAAGCTTGACATAACAGACTAGAAGCTGGAGTACCGTCCGAACATATTCTAAATCCTTTTTTCTGAAGACTGCCGTCACTTACAGCAATAATTGTGTCACCTTCATCCATTGAAATGGCGGGCGGGCCAACTGTACCACAAAATAAGGTGCACCTTGTACTTGAACCACCTACAGTAAGAGCAGCGTTTTGTTTGCAGCCTGATTGATGGTTTGAAAAACCAGGATGTATCGTACTGCCCATAGACACACTATCCCATTGGCAAGTAGAGGCGGATTCCATCTCAAAACTCACCAAAGCGGCGGTCATTGTCATAGGTCTAAGTAGTCTAATGACAGAACTCATACTGCTTGAGTAGTCTAATGGATAATTTACTGTCTCCACACAAGTCAAAGGCGGTTGTGTACCACCGTTTGTATTTACTAGATCTACATAAATAGAACCACTTGTAATTTCTAGAAAATCAGCTGTCACTGATATATCAAATGTAGGTTGGTTATATTCATATGACTGGTAGCAGTCGCTGAAACTATATGATTCCTTGTCGTCAGATGGACAGTTTGCCCAAATTTTACTTCGACAGTAACATTGATCTACGTCAGTACATTGAGATTCTGCAGTTCCAATTGTAAAGCCACCTCCTAAATGTGAACAAAAACCGTTAAGGCAAGATGAACCTGCGTCTGCACAGTCGCTATTTTGCGTGCATGCAACTCTAGGGGCGTAGGCGTATGAGGACTGGCAAGCTGCTGCACATTTCGCTTCTATTTCAGCAGTTGTTAAAGTATTATCCTGACTAGCGTAGTCTAAAGTTTCGTAAATGTCAACTTGAGTTGAATTACAGTACCTTCCGATAGTGTTTTCTGTATAAGTTGCTGAATATACTAAATCCAGACTCAGCAAGAGAATAAAACACAAAAAGTGGATTGTCATTTCATAGTTTGTGTCTATACTTTATACTTTAATATTTTCATAGAGGACTTGTTTTGCAATATCCAGCACCAAACACACCATATGTTGCAGAGCGTCAGCGACGAATTTTCGAGTGATGGATGGGAGGAAGATGTCTGGGAAGACTATGTTACCCTACCAACTGGGTATCAGCTTGTTGAGAATGTTCAAGATAGAGCAGACGATAGGAAAAAGTACCTGTTTGATCACTTTGGTAGGCAAAAGTACCCAGATGGGCTTTCGAAGTTCAAGATAAGCTTAAGCAAAGAGAGATGGATCATTACGCGCATGCTCAGGTGGAAAGATATATGCGTATTTCCTAAGGGTCACGAGTTACGTGGCGTTGTTCAAGAGGGTCAAGAGATGAAAATTCTACACGAACGCTACAAAGAAAAATATGAGGTAGAGTGTTTGTCTCCGAGGAAGTTTTACGTCAAACAAGTGTGCGCCTGCGGAAAAAAAAAAGAGTGTGACATTCACATTTTTCCTTCGCAAGTCAAACTTGAATTTTCCAGGAGTCTCGCAATTGTAACGCCGCCGGAAAGAGTCAGTGGCAAGAACGTCGAAAAAAAACTCACTCCTATCGAACCAATCTTTCGCAGAAACCACGCGATGACACACGCCGAGGCAAAGACCTTCTTCGACAAATTTGAGATTAATTGGAAGTTTTTTATCACTGCGGTTAAGATAACATTTTGGATGATTTGTAAGTGTGGTGAGGCTTTTGAGGCTACGCCGTGTGATAAATGCTACAAGAAACGCCACAGCAACTGTCACATCTGTGGCAAAATACGCCGCAAGCGCATGCTCAAAAAGTGTCACACCCTTAAGAAATGCCTCAAGTGTGAGGGTATATGTTCAGATTGCAAAGCTGCTGAGATTTCTTTCTGTGAGCACTGCAAGAAAGACGTTCGTCTCGACCATGAGTGTGTTTCACTCATCGATCAGCACTGGGGTCTTCGGAAAAACACCACATATCCTCGGTTTGTGCGACAAAATCATTCGAAACTGGGGTACTGTATTGATTGCAAGGCGGTTATGCACGAAAATGCCTACCCGAGACACCAGTATCGTCGTCACAATGACCGGAGTTCCTGCGATCTGTATGACCGTGACTACCGCACTTTTTTCTGTGATTATTGTTTTTACTACGATTACGACACAACAAAGATAACAAATCATATGAAAATGCACAGTCTCAAAAAAACCCACGTCTGCAAATCTGGGTGTGGAGCTGCTTTTACGCACGCGGCGCAAGAAATCATGCACAGACGCAAAAATCACAAATATACTCCCCAAAAAATCAAACACCATCGTCGTGTTGGAAAAAAAATAGTGCTAATGAATAACTCCAACCCTAAACGTCAAAAAATCTCAGACCCTGCACCTTAATTCGGTCAAACTCCGGATGGCAGTGCTCGTACGGCACTAGCCCCTGTTTTACAAGCATCGCATTAGCTTTGTTGAGCGTTTTAGCATCTGTACCAACGCCGCGCTTACATTCATTCATAAAATTCTTCCAAAAGATTTTTTGTTTCTTACGCACATACATGTACGGATATTTGTACCTAAAAAACGGCACTTGGAGTGGAGTAATCGTTGGCGCGTCGTGGTAATCCTCGTTAAACGCTTGCTCATATTCTTCGGATGTATAATCGTGTTTGGGAACTACTTTATAGTCAATTAAACTCCACACGGCATTGTCAAACGGGATCTTCACTTTTTGGTTGACAATGCTTTTTAGACGCTCTGGATTTTCTTTTCCAAGCTTATGTTTGACGTAAAATTTTTCGATTACGCCATTGATTATTTCCAAGTGGTTTTTGTATCGCAGGTTTACGCCAGTTATTTCTAACGCACGCCGGAGGATAGGCGCAGATATTTTCTGACGCGCGACATTCAGTGACGGCGTAATCTGCGCATAAATTTTATCTAAAGTGATTGGTGTGGCGCAAATATCAAAAAGTTCTAAAATAAGACAAGCGAGAGATTCTTCTCGGAGTTTCGGTTTTAACATCAACGTTTTGCCTTTTGTAAGTGGTTTTATGGCAACCTTCCAGTTGCGGTCACGCTCGACGACTGAACCTCTGTCAAGATAAAGGAACTCCTCGTTAATCTTGTCAAGAACATCTCTCTTCGTTTGCTTCCCATCCTTACACAAGTCGTAAAAGTTGAAAATCATTTCCGAAATATCCAGCTGGAATATTTTGCGGGTTGCTAACGCCTCATATTTGACCGCTGTCTCTACATCCTCGTTCTTTAACAAGATCGTACCGAGTTGGAGAGAACCGAGGGAGCGCTCTCGAAATCGTTTTAACTCGTAACGCACCTCCTCGTAGGAGAGCCAAGGACGCGCCGTTCGCCAAGTGGCACGGTCAAACGGCAGACGCACATTGAAAGCATTTGCACGCAACCACATAGCAAACTTAGCTGATTTGGCCTCGCGTGGAGTCCCCTCCTTGACATTTGGTTTAAAAGAAGAAAATGATCTCATTTAATTTGGGAGCTAGGCTAACCCTTTATACTGGAAAAACGACTGACGGGTGCGCGTAAAAAATCTTGTTTTTGAAAGAAATCTTACAAAGAGGCCCTATCTCCATGCAGAGCATCTCAATTCCAGCAATGGTGACTATCCCAGGTTCCTCAGGGCGCCCAATGCGCATCCTGAAGCCAAACTTATTCCTGATCTCGTCCCGGCTCGTACGAGCAGGGTGCGGCAAGACCTCCGTTGGGCGGAGCATCCACTTCGGAATTTGTTTGTATTGGCGTGTTTCCAGCCGAATATTAGTCCCGAAGAGAAAACAGTGTGGGTGACATGGTACGCTAGTGAGCACGATGCGGTACTTCCCACTTCCACAGCGCACGCGTAACATCTTCTTGCGAGACCGCTCCAGCGTCTTGTCGTTCACATTAAAAATCTTCTCTTCAATAGTAGAATGCGTGCGCAAGTTGCATCCAATTAGTTGATGTTTGTAGACCCATGCGCCGTGCGGCGTGCTCATACGCTCACCAGTACGAAATCCGTAATCGTAAACAGGAGTGTTCTCTGGTAGGACGTCACTGCCTAAAAGCCAACCTTTGTCAACTTTGACAACTTTGTGGTTCAAGCTGCCAAACGCATATTTACGCTTGGGAGGCAATGATTTTGCCATACTAAGCTCAGCACTATACCATTGGTCACGCGCCTCCTTTTTGCGGATGACTTCACGTAGGCTAAACAGGCTCGGGATAGTACTCATATTCTACACAGGTAAGGGTCAAGGAAGTACACCAGAAAACTGGAAAACAAGATGAAATTTTTAATATAAATGAATTTATTCTTTCTTGTAAATGGAAGGAGATGATATATCGGACAGGTTTCTCCAAGTCAATAGTCTC
>Ga0115548_1000686_pt1 | contig 19425 bp, 13 predicted proteins | sample COGITO_mtgs_1004_4_FD_87187 | JGI IMG/M metagenome (GOLD analysis project Ga0115548, IMG submission 87187) | Pelagic marine microbial communities from North Sea - COGITO_mtgs_100423 | ecosystem: Environmental > Aquatic > Marine > Epipelagic | place: Germany:Helgoland, sampling site Kabeltonne...
ACTCAACCAAGTGCTCGTTGTCTTCACGACCATCCCACTCTTTAATATATGAGCCATCTTTATAGCCATTATCCTGGCGGAAGAAATTAAGGACATTTTTACCGACATAAGCGACATATAGCGTCTCAAAGTCTAATTCTGCGGCATCCATAAGCTGCCAGAAGCGCTCAGCAGAAAAGCCTTTATTTAATAAACACCAAGTTGATAGCGCCTCCGTTGCAGCATGTACATCCATGCCTTCACTCTCGATACCGTCCCAAGTAGCCAAAATACTGTCCGCTATAGCCTCTTGGTCAGCATAATCACTAAACATCGCACTCATACCAAAATGCCAGATATCAATAATCTCAAGCTTAACCTGCTCACTATCAGGCACCTGCTTTTTCCACCATTTATAACCTTGATGATCCATCAACTCACCACACTCAATCCAGACGGCGCGGTACCATTCGTAATTCTGCGTAATCCATTCAGGATGAACCTTAGTATTCATGCTGTCCTGCATAGCCAGCATGGTCAGTAATTTTTGACGCATAATCAGTCGCTTCTCTATTGAGTCTATTTTAGTGTGAAAGGTAGAACCTAATGAACAGCTTTAACAGTCATTCATCGACGCTAAGCCTGCCTCTTCAATACATCTACAACATAAAAATGCCATAGGTGTATCTTGTTCGTATACCCTAATTGTAATTAAACCATTATAAGCCGCAGCTGTCTTTGCACTTTGCGCCCAAGGGCCAATTTACTCATGAAAAAAATGCGTCAAAAAAAATTAGCCTTTTACTTTGTAAGAATATAAAAATCGATGACTGAAACCGTATAAAAAAATAAAACATAGTTTTTTCGTTAGTTTTTTTAAAAATAAAAAAACGACTAAGGCTCAAAATCTAAAATATTTTAAGAACCTTTTTTATCAAATTAAGAGATATTGAGTAGCATTCAAACGATTTTTTTTAAAAAGACTGGATGTATCCTCATTGCTAGAGATCAGCAACGAATTCCTATCCACAGAATCTGTGGATAACTTGGTGGACAACTCTGAAACTCAGCCCAAGAATCCTTTACCTATAAGCTACATGACAGATTGTTCACTTTTTAACCAGCTTATAGATTTTAAAAATCAATGACTTACGTGCATTATCTAATAATTATTACAAAAACCTAATAAACAAAAAAAACTTGCCAATGTAAAAAAACTGTGAATAAGAATTTCAAATGCGTGTTTTTCCACCACAAAACGTCAATTTTCTGGCCTATATCCTAAGCCGCCACTAACCTCTCGAGAAAAACTGGGCTTGGAGCACATGATACAAAGCAAAACGTTAACCAGCCCCTCTTCTTTTACATAAAAAAAAGCTGAAAAACCGCATTCCAAACAACGCCAGGTAACTATGTTTCAGTGATAAGCAACTATGTTTCAGTAATAAGCAGCTATGTTTCAGTGATAAGCAGCTATGTTTCAGTGCTAAGCAGCTATATTTCAGTTCGAAACAGTTTAACAGCGTCAAGAAAACCACCTGAGAGTCTCTTAAGGCTGCGTAAGCTCAGAGAGAGAGGAAGAGAGAGTGAGACCGGATCTCAATAATGGGCTATGTCATCCCCCCCTAATCACAGACAGTCTTTAGCATCAGAGCATTATAAACACTATCAGCTTTATACCCTATGGGCCTCTCAGGCTTCAGACTTGCTTAAAACACTAATCCCAAATGCCTTATTAAAGAAGGACAAAACCGTAATCGAAAGTATGACTAAAAGCTTAATACACTGTTAATAGCCAAAATATGATCATTCAGCTATTTTAAAGAGCTACTCAAAGAAATAGAAAGTCTATGATCAGAGGAGCTACGCCTGCCTTCCTTATTCCTCCTTATTCCTCCTTATTCCTCCTTATTCCTCCTTATTCCTCCTTATGCCTTATCTAGCTCTTTTTTCGAATCAATAGCACCAAACCAAAGGGCTAATCAAAAGGCTAGCCAAAGGGCTTACCAAACAGCGAACCATCAAATTACAAAGAGCAACTTGCCCGCAACAATCAACAGACACCCCCCAAAAGCCCGCCAGCAACATTCTATTATCGTTAGAAAGCATATCAATTTCGTTAGATATTCCGTCGCAGACAATCATTTTAGTTAGTCTTATCAGCCCCTGGTATAAACACACTACAACGATATAACCGAGAGCAAGCTGAAACAATATCGAACTGTGAAGCAGCACCCACGACTAAGAGACAAAGAGCTAAAAGTAATCTAACTCTACCGCTAAGCCTTGCACAAAAAACATTCAACGCTAGCCTTAAATTATTACTTCAAACTGAAGAAGTGATTTTTCTTTTCATTAATGTTTATCACGGAGGATGCCATCATGGCTCTTGCAAATGCTTTTAGTAAAAATGCTTTATCTCTTGCGGTCGAACAAACGGCCTACAAAACCAATGTTATTGCAGTTAATACCTTAATCACTAGCGTACTCTCTTCTACCTTACCCACGCTAAACACTAACCCGCCGGATTGGAATGACTTTGTTACTGCTTATGAAAAAGCCGACGCCGATGCACTTAACTGGGTAAACAATGTAATGGCTCGCCTATTAAACGTGCCTGATGAAGTAAGAAGTTATAACCCTACCATTAACTTATTACTCAGCGACGCTAAAACACAGGCTCAAACGCTGGTTAAGAATCCAAACAACCCAATAGCGTTATCAACATTAAAAACCGATCTTAACAATGTGAATAACCAATTTAGTTTAGTGGTGACATTTATAGCCGGTGCGCTTACAGCAATTCAGGAATTTAAAGATATATTACCTAACCTCGCAACAGAGCTACAAACCATTGCAACTAAATCGACATCTGATGCCAAAGCAGACGAAGCAGAAATTGTTAAACTGCAAGCCGATATTGCCGCGTTTAATGATGAGATCAAAAGCCTGACAGCATCACTAGTAGCGCTGGGTATAGCAGATGCAGCCGCATTAAGTTTAGGCACTCTTGCTACGGTTGCCGCTTGGCCAGAAGGCGCATTAGTCTGGTTGGTCTTGGCTCCTATTGTTGTTGTTGCAACTACCTATATCGTTATTGATGGAGAGAAAATTGTTGCTGACAAAAAAGCCATCGTTGATGATCAAAATAAAATCACTGGCATTACAGCTGATGTAGCAACACTGCATATTTTGGCAACCAACTATGCAGCAATGGCAGCGCAGACGGATGAAATCGAAGCCAATCTGAAAGCGATATTGGCTGAATGGCAGATACTTGAGAGCGATGTCAATTTAGCCGTCACCGATATTCAAGATGCAGTGGCTGATACCGCTACCGCTGATTTTGGCAAAGTAGTACTTGATCTTAATGATGCCATGACCGAGTGGGCGGCCACCTACAAGCAAGCGGGTGATTTAAACATTACATTGAATGTGAATGACTCTGCCTATACAACCGGTATGACAGAAGCCGAAGTTAAGGCCGCCGTCGCGAATGGTAAAACGACGGATATCATCGAATACTACAATCAAGTTCAAAATATGAAAGCCACAAAAGCGGCTTAAATAAAATTATAAAAAGTGTATGTATATTGAAGCCGGATTGGGAAACCCTGTCCGGTTTTTTTAGAAATAAAGAAGACAACTTAGATTGCTAGCAAAGCTAACTGTAAATAATCAATCACTCATATTGCAGGACTGCATCCTTAAACCCCTCCATATCACTGGGTGATACGAGTAAAGTCTGGCCATTACCATATTGTATTTCAAGTCTATTTAATGACAAAGCCGGAGAGGACAGCAGAGAACGGCTGGGCTGTATGGAGCTAATCTCATTTAACGGAACAGACCAATTAAAAGGACCAGATTGTACAGTAAGCACCTTATCGCTAACCTCATAGTTGGTTGAAAACAAAAGCCATACCGGCAGCCCTAGTGTTAACAATGCGATTACACCTAATGACAAAAACACCTCGCTACTATCAAATCCCAATGTTAGTAAAACAAAAACAAATATTAAAGCAGGAACAACTATGCCCAGAATGTAAAACCATGTGTCAACTGCGCTTTTAAATCTCATATCGGCCTTTATTGCATTCAGTTAAAAGAAGCTTGATACTGTTTTCCAAAAATTGGACCACTACTATTACCTGAAGTTTAAAAGCGGATAAATAAAATTTTACGAGAGAGTCAAACGCTGAAGCTTTGACTACCACTACAATCATGCTATAGATTTACAACATTAACCATAATAAGGAAACACCCATGCCACAAACCACATTCAAAATTTTAATGCTTACCGGCCTTTTACTTGTAACCGCCTGCGTTCCTTTTGTACCTATTATTTAAACCAATACCCGCCACTTAACAGGCAGGCTGACAGATAGACACTAACGAGATAAGGGATTATCCGTTAAATCAAAAGCTCATTTTCACTGGCTTTTATGTGCCAAAGTATGCGCATTCACTTCCCAGTTTTGGCCATCAAATTCAGCGATATGGATATTGGCTGGAATGGGATCTAGGCAATTAATGTTAACGCCAACACCGTCAGGGTTAGACCTAGGCGTATAAAAGGGCTTAACGCCGCAGATAGAACAAAAAGTATGTTTGGCTACCTTGGTATTAAAAGCGTACACAGTTAAAACGTCCTCACCGGTTAACACGGTGAAATCACGTTTAGGCGCAATAAGATGAAGATAACCTGCTTTGCTACAGATAGAACAATTACACCGCACCGCCTCTAAAGCGCCGGGAACTGAAACCTCGAATGTCACTGCACCACAGTGACAGCTGCCAGAGTGAATCATAATATTCTCCTAGAAAAATTGAATCTTAATTAATAACTCGCAGCCCATGCCATTTTTTAGTCCTGAACCTTAGGCTATAAAATAAACAAACAAAAAAGCCGTTACAAACAAAGAACACCCAAGACCAAAGCAAATGCCCTCCCCATAAATACAATATAAGTGCGGTAGGCAACACTAACACAAACCAACTCGTTAGCACCCCTACCCAAGCAACAAACAGAGTATCACCCGCGCCCTTCAATGCAGCCGCTACATGTATTGCCGATAAAGTTATCTTTTTAAAAAGAACCTTCTAAATAGAGCATATGTTTGTAGAATGAAGATCAACAAAGACGAGCCATAACCGGCAAGTCGTGAAGCGTCTAAAAGAGATGATTTAACGCCGAAGAAAACTGGACAGACTATTAAGACGGTTTACAGGTTTCAGTCAGAAGATATTTGAATAAATATCAAGGCCGACTTTCGTTACTAACTAACTAACTAACTAACTAACAAGATAAGGCTAAATACTTAGTAACCATTTGGCCATAGCATTTGAGGACATTATGCTTAGCTTCTTGGGACAGCGGAATATGCGCTGGCTAATGTGCTTATCGTTATCAAATGAGAATAAACAACAAACTTATGCTCATATTCTTGCGAATTACACCCATAAAGCATAAGGCTTTCTTAATGAGTCAATAAATTTTGGTCAATGAAACCCATCGCCTTGCTAAACAGTTCTATCTGCTCTTCAACACTATCATATTGATGTGCCATATCAGGAAAAACATACCATTCAAACGGTTTGTTAAATTTCTCTAGGCCTAACTTAAGGCGATAGGCATGCTCAATGCTAACGACGGTATCTTTCTGGCCATGCATAATCAGCAAGGGCCGCTGCAACTGATCTAAACGATAAGCCGGTGATTGTGACTTTAAATGCTCATAATCTGTTATTGGATCACCAATATAACTCTTTGCCCATCTAACATTTCTTGGTGACATATAAGGACTATTAATCATCAAATTAATATCACTTACCCCAGATATATTAACGCCACAATGATAACGATTAGGATGATCAATTAATAACATCGTAGCTGCGTAACCGCCGTAACTCATGCCTAACAAACAAACCTTTGATGAATCTATATCCTTTCTTAATAAAACGTGCTTTGCTGCACTATCAATATCCTCAAGTATCAACCCACCCCACTGCTTTTTTCCATGCTCTTTAAAGGATTGCGTATGCCCTCCTGAACCTCGGTAATTGACACGCAAAACAGCATAGCCCCTCGCATTAATAAACTGCGTTAAATCATCAAAATGGGCACTATCGAAAATGCCAATAGGTCCACCATGGGGCATCACTATAAGCGGCCAAGCTTTATTTGAAACTGATGGCACGCTTAATAAATAAGGTATATTCAGGCCCTCAACTAGAACATTACCCTGGTAAAGTTGATTATCTAAAGGGCCATTCAATAACGGATATAAGCGACCTATTATAGATTCACCGCTCTCATGTATATAAAAGAACTCCCCTGGCTGGTTATGGCTTTCTTTGTACACAAGGCGTCGTTGTCGGTTGATGCTTTCACTAATAGTAGACGTATAAGCACCCGGCTCTCGCTCATCATTATTTGTAAATTGATCTAAATAAACATAGCGTATATCGCCATCTTTAATAACAGAGACTGCATTGAGATGACGATCATCATGCGATAAGAAAATATCGACGATACGAAAGGAATCAGATTCATAAATTAACTTTTCAGACCCTGTCTTATAATTAACTTTATAAACAGATCTTCGCTCGGATTCAGCATAATCAAACGCATAAAAGAAATCTTTTTCATCTGATAAAGTCACTGGGATAATCAATTTTTTAATATCATGATTGTCTGCTAAATGATCTTGATCTGTTTTAATAGCCACATCATAGCTATCACTTGTCGCTTCATCAATTTCATCACGAGTCCATTTTTTCACCTCTAATAGACTGCCCTCAGCAGAAATGGCGTTTAGTACTAATGATCTTCTTTTACCATAATTTAGAACAGCCTCAACAACTCCTTTATCATCTACAAACCATTCAGAGGCATAGCCCTTAACAGAGGCAACTTCATTATTCTTTATAAATTGACCACCATCTATTTTGCTAAGCTTGTTAGGCTTGAATTTATGCATACTGAGCAGGCTAGGCTTTATTTTATAGACCTTGGAGTACACGCTATAAGTCGCATATAAAAAACTATCATCTTCATAAGGTAAAGCATCGATAAGACGCCCTCGCGTTTTAACACTGTATATCTCTGCCAATGCAGAGTCACCTGAAGGCACTCTCGCTATTAACATATAATGAGATTTATGAGTCTCAACTAAATCCTTTATTCCAGCTTTATTTTCAGAAAAAGAAACAGCGACATTATTATTATCAATCCACTGAATAGCTCTAAGGCTTGCCTTATTTTCTGTGAATTCATCAACATCGAGAAGTACTTTTCGATGATTAAATTGAGTATTAGCAGTAATTTTTACCGGCACAGTCATTAAGACTAACTGCTGAACCCCTTCGCTATAGGTTATAGCAACAATCAACTTACCATTAGGGCTTAACTGTGCAGATACCATATCTGGGTCGGAAAAAAACCGCTCTGCCGCATCAATCTCCAAGCCATAACTATTTAGTGACAGAAAAAAAACACCTATTATAAGAAGATTTTTCATTCGTTATCCCTTAACAAATATTTGAAGATAAACAGCTAGAATTTTCCGGCTTTAGAGCTATAGCGCTATTAAGAAGTTCTTGACTAAAATCATCTCGCATCCCCATTCCATGCCTTAATGGCGCAGTAGGTAAAAAGGAGGCCGCCTCAACTATTCGTTGATAGTCAGTAGCAAATCGATTATTCATCTTTATATTTATAGAGTCTTCACCACGCTCATGATCTATAAACAATTGCCCAATATAGCTAGTCTGACCTTTAACAACACTAAACCTCCACCGAGCATTGTTATAAGTACTCATACGGTAAGGTAGATTAAAATAGGGAGCCTTAACCGCTGTGATTTGATATACACCCTGAGGTAGCTTTAGGGTGTATAAGCCAGCGGACTTATATTGCAAAGAAATCGACCATTTTCTCTTACCAAAACTAAGCCTTTTATCATTAACATAGCGTTGATTTTTTTTAGTAACAACCTTCACAAATTCAAATGATGGCCCTACACCACTGATATTTAAATCAATCAATAGATACCCTTCAGATTTTTTAAGTAAGCCCACTTTCTCAGGTGGCAATAAGCCTTCAAAAGGTTGAGTTGCAAAACTAAAAAGGGAAAAAAATAAACAATTAATGGCAAACGATATACGGATAATAAAATAGATAATATTAGATTGATAAATCATTAAGCAAGAAACTCCCTTAAACATACATCAGTGATTAAAGAATACTGATAACTTTATCAGTCATTTTAGTCACTACAGATATCATTAAATCCACTAAAGACGCGCACTATAATTTAATACACTTATACATTGTCTTTTTCTTGCTCTATTTTTACATTTTATTTTTATATTCTATGATTAAATTCGACACGCATATTATCTGTAAACAATTCGCTACGTTCAGTTTCATTCATTTCAAAAAGGATTTAAAAGTGCATATTGACAATAATGCATCATCTAAACGCCTCAAGAGTCAAAACCACACTCATAGACAAAAAAATCTTCTTATGGCTGTATTATTTAACGCATTTCAAAAAACGAAATTAATAAGCTTTCTGGTACTTATTGCTGGGTTAATGAGTGGCTGTGTATCTAATCTCAACATGCTCCCTGAGCTCACAACAGAAAATATCCAACCTTCGCAAGGCATTGTTGTTGCACGGGTGATTAATGCAAGCCCATACAACTTGCCGTTCAATCAATTAACACTTTCTCCTGAAAACGTTAACACCTCGAAAGAAGTGAAGTTCGACAGGCTTACCGCTAAGGAGAATACAGGGTTAACAGGCAGCACCGTTTTTGCAGCGCCTATTACACCCGGGAAATATGCATTAACAAATATCCGCTCATTCTATTCTAATGGTAATTACTGGTATGACCGATTTATTAGTGCAGATGTAAAATTCGGCACCTTTATCGTCAAAGCCGGTGAAATAACTGATTTAGGAACATTGATTTATTACCAGCGCTCGGTAGAAGATCGCTACTTTGAAACGCTGATACGCCTAACAGAAACAGAACATAGCGAGGTCCTCAATAAATATTATCCATTTCACTCCTATAATCCATTAACAGTTAATACTTGGGATAATGATGATAGAGATCAAGAAAGAGAGAGCCTATTCGTCTCAGCAGCCCAGAACCCCACCACTTACAATACTCGATATGTCGCCCCAGATGGGTCAATTTACTTTTTAGCTAAGCTAGGCGTTATCATTAAACGCTCTCCTAAAGGGGATTGGTCAATGGATGCCGTTGACTCCAATTTTGACTTGACCAGTATTGCTGAAAATAACAATGGCGACCTAGTTGTAGGGGGCGTAGAAGGGAAGTTATTTATTAAGTATCAAGGACAAGATTGGAAGGATATATCCCTTACTCATAAAGATCATATTAAATCACTAGTTTTCAGCACATCAGAGCAACTAGATATGATCATTGAAAATCCAAGCTATGTCAGCATCCAGCGCTCACGCATTAATGCACTAACCAATACACAAAACAAAGCATCTACGAATAATGCGCTTAACTGGAAAGAAATGAACCGATATGACACGATAAATGGCTGGAAATATAAAGCGTGGATTGACGAGGTTAAAACAACTGTTTCAAAAAAATCTCCATTATTTCGTAAGATGAATGGCTTCTCATTATTAACGTTAGCAGACAAAGACTTTATTTCGATTAATACAATTTACTCTCATGCAAGCCCAGTTTTCGCAGTGTCAAAATCAACAACCTATCATTATGATCCAAAAAATTGGGAGGTTCAGAGAAAAGAAGAGAAACTGCCTATGACACTTGTCATTGATGCGGGCGCAATAAAACTAGGCATAAAAAAACCAGGGTTTTGGTCTTTGGATGGAAAAACCAGTTACTTCACATATAACGCTGAAACAAAAATTTGGGAAAAAATATCCACTCATTTATACAAATGCCCGAATCAGGAAGAGTTCACGTTAGAGAAAAACTGTAAGATCAAAGACGTAACACAGCCAGCCAAACGTAAAAGCTTTATTTTAAAAGCTTTGCCCTGGTATAAAACACCACTCGAAGCATTTGCAATTGTAGGCTTTGAAAAGCTAAACATATGGACAGCAGAAAGAACCACTACCATTAAAATAGTTAAAACAAATGATGGCGGAAAAACATGGGAAGCGACAGCTAAAGAGCTACCTAAACCCTTTTGCAGCGATGTTGTCACTGAAGTCTCTGATCGCTGGCTAATTTCCTGCAATGGTGTTTCTGGTGATTTTTATGAATCATTCGATGATGGTGATACATGGAATCATGTTCGACAACATGAAAATTTTTAATTTCTTTCCACCGCTGATTCGTCAATAAAAATAAACGATTGTCGGGCCTTCCACCCGACAATCTCAGACTCAAAAATCAAGTATTAACTCGAGTTAACGCTATCAGGCTAAAGCGAAGCCGCCAACTCCGCCCCTTGCTTAATCGCCTGCTTAGCATCTAGCCCCGCAGCAATATTCGCACCACCTATCAACGTATACGGCACAGACAAGCCCTCAACCAACTCTTGCAAAGGCTCCTGCCCAGCGCAAATCACAATCGTATCTACCGACAACACACTGTCCGAAGTCGCTTCCGAATCCGCAGCAGTATTACGCAAATGCAAACCCTCATCATCAATCGACAAATACTCAAGACCATTCATCATCTTCACACCATGACGAAGCAACTCAGAGCGATGAATCCAACCCGTAGTCTTACCTAAATCAGCCCCTACCTTACCGACCTTACGCTGTAATAAAAACAACTCACGATCAGCCGAAAGCTGAACCTTGCCCTTACCTATTAAACTGCCAGGCTGAACTAACTCTCTATCAATACCCCAACTCGCAGTAAAATCTTCTATCGATTGCTGCTCTGGCGCTGTATCAACACTTCTTGAATCTTTGTTGTCATGCAACAAATATTCAGCAACATCAAAACCAATACCACCGGCACCAATAATAGCGACACGCTTACCTACCGGCTTTTTATCTCGTAAAACATCTAAATAACTTAAAACGTTAGGTCTGTCATTACCCGCTATATTAAGCGTACGTGGCACAACACCCGTTGCTAATACAACATGGTCAAAACCACCGTCATTTAACTGCTCGCTACTAACACGCTGATTAAGATTAACTTCAACGCCATTTAACTCAAGCTGACGTTTGTAGTATCGCAAGGTTTCATAAAACTCTTCTTTACCAGGAATTTGCTTAGCAATATTAAACTGCCCACCAATTTTATCTGCAGCATCAAATAGGCTTACTTTATGGCCTCTTGAGGCCGCTTCAGTCGCAAACGATAAGCCGGCAGGCCCCGCACCAATTACAGCAACTTTTAAAGCTTTGCTCGCATCACGAATAGTTAAGGTTTTAATATGCTCGGTTTCATTACAAGCCCAAGGGTTCACTAAGCAACTGGCTTCTTTACCTTCAAATAGATGATCAAGACAAGCTTGATTACAACCGATACAAGTATTAATTTCATCGGCTCTATCTTCGCTCGCCTTGTTAACAAATTCAGGATCAGCCAAAAATGGACGCGCCATTGAAATCATATCGGCATCACCACGCTTAAGCACACGCTCGGCTTCTTCGGGAGAGTTAATACGGTTAGACGTAATAACTGGAATATTCGCCTGCGCTTTGAACTTGGCACTTACCCAAGTAAACGCTGAACGAGGCACAGAGGTGGCTATAGTAGGAATACGCGCTTCATGCCAACCAATACCTGTATTAATAATATTGGCGCCGGCTTTTTCTATTGCTGCACCTACTTCTAACACTTCACTAAAGGGACTGCCATCTTCAACTAAATCAAGCATCGATAAGCGATAAATAATAATAAAATCATCACCTACGTTTTCACGAATACCTTCAACAACATTTACAGGCAGGCGCATGCGATTTTCTAAACTGCCGCCCCATTGGTCTGTTCGGTGATTCGTTCTGGGCGCTAAAAATTCATTAATAAAATAGCCTTCAGAACCCATTACCTCAACGCCGTCATAACCTGCCCGTTTGGCAAAGGCTGCGGCTTTAATAAAGTTATCTATCTCACCTAACACACCCTCATGGGTGAGCTCTTCTGGTGTGTACGGCGATATAGGTGCAGCAATAGGTGAAGGAGCAACGCATTTAGGGTTAAACGCATAACGGCCTTCATGCAGAATTTGCATACAGATTTTGCCGCCCTCTTTATGAACAGCATCGGTAATAAGACGATGGTTCGCTTCCATTTCTGGCGTCTCTAGCGAATGCGCCATATGTAAGCTGCCACTTTCAGGGTTAGGCATAATGCCACCAGTGACAATAAGGCCAACCCCGCCACGTGCGCGAGCCCCATAATAAGCGGCCGATCGCTCGAAACCGTTTTCGGCTTCTTCTAAGCCAGTATGCATAGAACCCATAATCACGCGGTTTTTTAACTGGGTAAAACCAAGATCTAATGGCTGAAATAAAAGTGGATAAGATGACATTTATTAACCCCAAAAAGGCACGTTGTTATAGTTATAGTTATGGTTAGATTGCTGTTCAGCGTTTATCGCTTAAAAACGTATGCAGTGCTGTAGGTTGATTTACGCAGCTAAATTGTAAGCAGATCTTTATGCCTAACAATTCAAACTGGGTAGTGCAAATTAGAAGCAGTCAACACGTCAGTAAACAGCACTGTAAACCCATCATTTAATGCTAGATACAGAGCCCTGTCCATTACTTAATGGTTAGACTCTGTAGCCGCTCTTAATCGAAGATTTTTTAAGGATATAAAGTGAATAAAAGTGTGGCGATTAACCGCTTTTTCTTAATGATGGATTGTATGACTGATTGGCTGGTTGACTGGCCAATAAGCGTGCACCCAGACGGTTAAACAGACATTTCAGGGACATGCTCAGGAATAACAAGCTCACCAGCGGTAAGCTTAGCAATCTCCTCAACGCTAACCCCAGGGGCGCGTTCGCGCAATATAAACTTACCGTCTTCAATATCAAGCAAAGCTAAATCAGTTAATACCCGCTTAATACAACCCTTACCCGTTAATGGCAAAGTACATGCCGATAACAGCTTTGAATCACCGTATTTTGAGGCATGCGTCATGGTGACAATAATATTATCGGCACCGGCGACTAAATCCATTGCCCCGCCCATGCCTTTAATTAACTTGCCGGGAATCATATAAGAGGCAATATTTCCTTGGCAGTCGACCTCAAAGGCACCTAAAACCGTAAGATCAACATGCCCACCTCGAATCATGGCAAAGGAATCGGCTGAAGAAAATATCGACGCACCTTCGGCTAAGGTCACCGTTTGCTTACCCGCATTAATCAAGTCGGCATCAACCTCTTCGTCTAGCGGAAATGGACCCATGCCTAAAATACCATTTTCCGATTGCAGCATCACATCAATGCCAGCCGGAATATAGTTGGCCGCCAACGTGGGTATACCAATACCTAAGTTAACGTAATAACCGTCACGGAACTCTTGCGCCACGCGCTGTGCTATCTGCTCTCTGGTTAAAGACATACAACAACTCCTATTAAGTGAATGCTTTTATGACGCTGACCGGACGGTGCGCTGTTCAATATTCTTTTCAAACTCACCGACAATAAGCCGGTTAACATAAATGCCTGGCAAATGGATTTGATCAGGGTCTAATTCGCCCTCACCCACTAACTCTTCAACTTCAACGACGGCTATTTTTCCTGCCGTTATTGCCATGGGGTTAAAGTTTCTTGCCGTCTTTCGAAACACTAAATTCCCATGAGGGTCTGCCTTCCATGCTTTAGCAATAGAAAAATCACCTTGCAGTGCTTCTTCTAAAATATAATGCCTTCCATTAAATTCACGGACTTCTTTGCCTTCGCCTACTAAAGTGCCATAACCGGTTGCTGTAAAAAAAGCAGGAATACCTGCCCCACCAGCGCGCATCTTTTCAGCAAGCGTGCCCTGCGGGGTTAAATCAACCTCTAACTCACCGCTCATTAACTGCGCTTCAAATAAAGCATTTTCACCCACATAAGAAGCAATCATTTTTTTGATTTGCCGATCTTTTAATAAAATCCCTAAGCCGTATTCATCAGTGCCACAATTATTTGAAATAACGGTTAAGCCCTTTGTGCCTTTGCGCTTTATTTCTTTAATCAAATTCTCTGGAATACCACAAAGACCAAAGCCGCCTGCAATCAGCGTCATATCATCTTCTAATCCTGCCAATGCTTCGGCATACGTTGTCACTAATTTATTAAAACCGGCCATTTAAGCTCTCCGCTCTGTTTTAAACACGCTTAATAAAACACATTTATTTGCTCCGACTTAGGACAACAAAAATGTCATTAAATTAATCCAACACAGTTCCATTTTTTCTTGGTCGCCCACTTGAACTTAACGTTAACGTCAAGGTCAACACCACTTATGCAGTCCAGTTTTTTTTGGGTAACCGCCATATGACAAAGCACCATTCTATTAGCGACTTGTCTCAAGAGTTTGATATCACCACTCGCACGCTTCGCTTTTACGAAGAAAAAGGGCTGATATCACCCCAGCGGCAAGGACAAAATCGTATTTACAGTGCCGCCGACAGAGCGCGTTTAAAGCTTATTTTACGGGGCAAAAGGCTGGGTTTAACGCTCGAAGAGAGCAGCGGCATTATCGCTATGTATGACCCGCAGACCAACAACAAAAAACAGCTACAAACGCTTATTCATAAAATTCGTGAAAAGCGTCATCAACTTGAGCAGCAGCAAAAAGATCTCGAGCTGATGATTCTCGATTTAAATGACAGCGAAGAACGCTGTCTTATTACTTTGGGTACGCCCAAGAATGTAAAAATTAATCAGTGCTAATCAGGAGTCTATAGTCCATTGAATACCCCCTACCCCACACTTAATTTCGACCTTGGTGAAGATATCGATATGCTGCGTGATGCTGTGTATCAATTTTGCCAAGCAGAGTTAGCCCCTCGCGCAGAAGCCATTGATGCTAACAATGAATTCCCCATGGATATGTGGCAAAAGATGGGCGACATGGGCCTATTAGGCATGACAGTCGCCGAAGAATACGGTGGCACCAATATGGGCTATCTTGCCCACGCAGTCGCCATGGAAGAAATCTCTCGCGCCTCCGCATCGGTGGGACTGTCCTATGGCGCTCACTCCAATCTCTGCGTTAATCAAATTTCTAAAAACGGCAGCCACGAACAAAAGCTTAAATACCTACCCAAGTTATGCTCTGGCGAACATGTAGGCGCACTGGCAATGTCAGAGCCCAATGCCGGCAGTGATGTCGTTAGCATGAAACTGCGCGCCGTCAAAAAGACTAGCGAAAAAGGTGACAGCTATATTTTAAACGGCAACAAAATGTGGATAACCAACGGCCCTGACGCCCACACCTTTGTGATTTACGCAAAAACAGACCCCGAAAAAAAATCCAAAGGCATTAGCGCTTTTATTATTGAGCATGATTCCCCTGGTTTTAGCCGACATCAAAAATTAGATAAATTGGGTATGCGCGGTTCGAATACTTGCGAGCTCGTGTTTCAAGATTGTGAAGTCCCCGCAGAAAACCTGCTAGGCAAAGAAGGCGATGGCGTAAAAGTGTTAATGAGCGGCTTGGACTTTGAACGCACCGTTTTATCCGGCGGTCCCGTTGGCATTATGCAAGCCTGCATGGATGTTGTAGTGCCCTATATTCATGATCGCAAACAATTCGGCAAAGCTATTGGTGAGTTTCAATTAATGCAGGGAAAAATTGCGGATATGTATACCGACCTCAATGCCTCTCGCGCCTATTTATATGCGGTTGCCAAAGCCTGTGATCGAGGCGAAGAAAGCCGTAAAGATGCCGCTGCTGTGATTCTCTATACCGCAGAAAAAGCCACCCAAATGGCATTGCAAGCTATTCAAACCCTTGGCGGCAATGGCTATACCAATGAATACCCCACTGGCCGCTTACTGCGTGATGCCAAACTCTATGAAATAGGTGCAGGCACCTCAGAAGTTCGCCGCATGCTGATTGGCCGCGAGCTGTTTAAAGAGACGCATTAACTTCCATGACAATTCAATACCCAAAGCAAAATCCATATCGACAAAACGCATTCAATAAGGCGCGCTGAGAAATTACTCATGACAATTTTAGAATCTACCATTAATACTCGCTCTGCAGCCTTTGCAGATAACAGCGAAAAAATGCAGATGCTGGTCAATGATCTAAGCAACAAAATAGCGATCATTAAACAAGGCGGTAGCGAAAAGTCACGCGCGCGCCATCTTGGCCGAAACAAGCTATTAGCCCGTGACAGAATCAATGCGCTTATTGATACAGGCTCCCCGTTTTTAGAGCTCTCACAACTCGCAGCTTACAAAGTCTATGAAGAAGACATCCCCTCGGCAGGCATCATTACCGGCATAGGCAGAGTAAACGGACAAGAGTGCATTATTGTCGCCAATGATGCGACCGTAAAAGGCGGCACCTACTTTCCACTCACCGCAAAAAAACACCTACGCGCACAAGCTATTGCGCAAGAAAATAACCTGCCCTGTATTTACTTAGTCGATTCTGGCGGCGCCAATTTACCACGACAAGCCGAAGTGTTTCCTGATCGCGATCATTTTGGGCGCATCTTCTTTAACCAAGCCAATATGTCCGCTAAAAATATTTCGCAAATTGCCGTGGTCATGGGCTCTTGCACTGCCGGTGGCGCTTACGTGCCATCCATGGCAGATGAATCCATTATCGTAAAAGAACAAGGCACTATTTTTCTTGGCGGCCCGCCTCTTGTTAAAGCGGCCACCGGTGAAATTGTGACTACCGAAGAATTAGGTGGCGCAGAAGTTCACTGCCGCACGTCAGGTGTTGCCGATCATTTCGCTCAAAATGATCATCATGCGCTGCAACTAGCAAGACAAGCCATTGGCCGTCTTAACCGTGTAAAACCTATTCAGGCCGACATTAAGCCGCCGTTAGAACCGAAATACGATAGCAAAGAAATTTACGGCATTATCCCAGCCGATACGCGCACACCCTATGACGTGCGAGACATTATTGCCCGCATTGTCGACAACTCTGACTTTGATGAATTTAAAGCGCTTTACGGTACAACGTTGGTCTGCGGCTTTGCGCGCATTTATGGCTACCCCGTGGGTATTGTTGCCAACAACGGCATTCTGTTTGGTGAGTCGGCGCAAAAAGGCGCTCACTTTATAGAGTTATGTGCACAGCGAAAAATTCCCTTAGTATTCTTACAAAATATCACCGGTTTTATGGTGGGTAAACAATACGAACACGGCGGCATTGCCAAACACGGCGCAAAAATGGTGACCGCCGTTGCCACCGCGCAAGTACCTAAATTTACCGTGCTAATTGGCGGCTCATTTGGTGCAGGCAACTACGGCATGTGTGGCCGCGCCTATGATCCTCGATTCTTATTTATGTGGCCCAACGCGCGCATTTCAGTGATGGGCGGTGAACAAGCCGCCGGTGTATTAGCACAAGTTAAGCGTGATCAAAAAACCAAAGCCGGTGAAGACTGGAGCAACAAAGAAGAGCAAGATTTTAAACAACCCATTATCGACACCTATGAAGAGCAAGGTCACCCCTACTACGCTTCGGCACGCCTCTGGGATGACGGTGTTATTGATCCAGCTGACACGCGCAAAGTACTTGGCCTATCGATATCTGCCAGCCTTAACCAAACCATCGAAGACACCCATTTCGGCGTGTTTCGCATGTAGAGAATAGCTTTATGACCGATAAAAAAATAAGCCTTGTTATTGACCCACGCGGTATTGCAACCGTAACGCTTAATAATGAAGAAAAGCATAACGCCTTTGATGACATGATGATTGGCGAATTGACGCAAGCCTTTGAGCAAGTCGCTAACAATGACAATGTGCGCGTTATGGTGCTGAGTGCTAACGGCAAAAGTTTTTCAGCCGGCGCAGATCTCAACTGGATGAAGCGCATATCTCAATATGCTTATAAAGAAAATTTAGCCGATGCCAGCGCATTAGCCCATATGCTTAAAACTTTAAACACTCTGCCTAAACCGACTATTGCCCGCGTTCAAGGCGCAACCTTTGGTGGCGCAGTTGGCTTAGTCAGCTGCTGCGATATTGCGGTAGCTACACCGCGTGCAAGCTTTTGTTTAAGCGAAGTCAAAATCGGTTTAATACCCGCCACCATTAGTCCTTACGTTATTGCCGCCATAGGCAGTCGCGCAGCAAGACGCTATTTTAATACCGCAGAAAAATTTACTGCAGAAACGGCTATGACATTAGGCCTTGTGAGTGAAGTTGTAGACGCTGAACAATTAGACACCAGCATCAACACATTCGTTGACGCCTTACTTTGCAATAGCCCTGCGGCCTTAAAAGCCTCAAAGCAATTAGTGTTTGATATAGCCGGACGTGAAATCAATACCGGGCTAATTCAAGAAACCAGCAAACGCATTGCCGCTATTCGAGTATCGCCAGAGGGCCAAGAAGGCCTTACTGCTTTTTTAGAAAAGCGTCCTGCTAAATGGATTCAATAGAGCGACAATTTCAATATAACGACAGTCTGTAAACACGAAAACATCAATACAAAATATCTGTAAAGCCAAGAGTAAGTACACATGTCTATTAAGCGTTTTAATAAAATATTAATTGCCAATCGTGGTGAAATTGCCTGTCGAGTTATACAAACAGCTCGTAGATTAGGTATTCGCACCGTAGCCGTCTATAGCGATGCCGATAGCAATGCCTTACACGTAAGCATGGCCGATGAAGCCGTTCATATTGGAGCGGCACCCTCCAGAGAATCTTATCTAGACTTCCATCGTGTACTCCAAGCAGCAAAAGACACAGGGGCCGAAGCCATTCACCCGGGTTACGGTTTCTTGTCAGAAAACGCCGACTTTTGTCGTGCCTGTAAAGAAAACAACATTATTTTTATTGGCCCACCGGTTGAAGCTATTGAAGCCATGGGGTCAAAATCTGCAGCTAAAAATATTATGCAGCAAGCTAACGTTCCGTTAGTGCCAGGCTATCACGGTAGCGACCAAAGCTCAGAGATACTTAAAAAATCAGCTAATGCTATGGGCTACCCTGTACTTTTAAAGGCCGTTGCAGGTGGTGGAGGTAAAGGCATGCGCCAAGTATGGAGCGAAAACGAATTTGATGAAGCATTGCTGACTGCCAAACGTGAAGCAATGAACGCCTTTGCTAACGACGACATGCTGGTAGAGAAATACTTAACCCAGCCTCGACATATTGAAATTCAAGTATTCTGCGATCAACACGGTAATGCCGTCTATCTATTTGAACGTGACTGCTCGGTGCAACGCCGCCATCAAAAAGTCATTGAAGAAGCTCCCGCTCCGGGCATGACAACAACGTTACGAGAACAAATGGGCGAAGCTGCTATATGCTCA
>Ga0115548_1000688_pt1 | contig 19403 bp, 21 predicted proteins | sample COGITO_mtgs_1004_4_FD_87187 | JGI IMG/M metagenome (GOLD analysis project Ga0115548, IMG submission 87187) | Pelagic marine microbial communities from North Sea - COGITO_mtgs_100423 | ecosystem: Environmental > Aquatic > Marine > Epipelagic | place: Germany:Helgoland, sampling site Kabeltonne...
AAGATTCTCGTAATCGAGGCGCAAGGATCTCCAAGAAACCAGACGGCGACGCTGCGTCATTTTCTTTTAATTTCGCTTGTGTCAAAAGTTCACCTTATTGCGCTTATTGATCGTCCCATACGATCCCAACCGCCCAACGGAAAGTCTTTTTTTGGAGAGTCCTTTTGCGGAGAGTCCTTTTTTGGAATGTCCTTTTACGGAAAGTCTTTTTACGGAAAGTCCTTTTACGGAAACTCCTTTTAAAGCCTGCCTGATCGCAATTGGGGCAATCGACTCAATTTTATCGTTTTCTCTACGCCTATTCTAAGGGTTTGGTCGCAATCACCCTATCTGCCAAGCCAGGTACACATCATAGCCGAGGCCCTGATGTAAATCATCTACGCCGCGACGCACGTTGCCGGACCAAATTGTAATCGCAAAACTACCCGCCGACAGGGGAATGGTTTACCATTGGCATCACAAAAAAGCCCCACACACCTAGGCGCTGCGGCATCAATCCGAATACGCAGTGCGTGGTTCAAAGGGACGATAAACAGGCTCAAACGAATCGAGATGGGGTGGGCCAAACCAATTTAGGATCACTGTTTTGGCTGAGTCACGCATCGGCCGGGTTATTGATCAAGCAACATGGAGACGCTTTAAGATGGCAGGACCTACGCAACCTCAAGTATTCGATGACGCCTGGGATGACCAGCGCATCGACGCCTTTTATCAGGATCAGAAAGCCCGAGGTCCACGATCTGATTTCGATTTGATTGAGGCTGGCTATCGCGGCATGCGGCCTGACGACTTCTCGCGCTACATTCAAGTTCTGTCGTCGGCGGGCCATCATCTGATGGAGACCAATGATCTCGGCGAAACCGTCTGGGACCGCATCGCACAACATGCATCCGGAGCGGCATACTTAACCGCCCTACCCCGAACGCTTACAGCAAACTAAGCAGTGCCTGCTGCCATCCAAAGCACTGCCTGCGCCCAGTGATGCTAGTGCCGATGGTTGACCGCCGAATCAGTGAAGACAACCCTGAACCTAAAAACGAGAGACAATAACGACCCGATGCAAACCACACGCGCCATCAAGATATCGTCGCGACTCATTCAAGAGGAATAATAGATCATGGAAACCCGCCATCAAAAACTTCTGATTCTCGGATCTGGACCTGCGGGCTTCACCGCCGCAGTCTATGCGGCCAGAGCCAATCTTAATCCAGTGATCATTACCGGTATTGAAACCGGCGGCCAGCTCACCACGACAACCGATGTCGACAACTGGCCCGGCGATGTTGAGGGATTGCAAGGACCCGAACTCATGCAACGCATGCAACAGCATGCGGAGCGCTTTGAGGCCGAAATACTCTATGACCACATCCATACCTGTGATCTCAGCCAGCGTCCTTTTGTCTTCGAAGGCGATCAAGCCATCTATACTTGTGATGCAGCGATCATCACCACCGGCGCCTCAGCCCGATACTTAGGACTGCCCTCTGAAGAAGCGTTTAAGGGCAAAGGCGTCAGCGCTTGCGCAACCTGCGACGGATTCTTTTATCGTGGACAGAAGGTGGCCGTGATTGGCGGCGGTAATACCGCCTTAGAAGAAGCACTGTATTTATCAAACCTTGCTGAAACGGTCTATCTGGTTCATCGCCGAGACAAGTTCCGCGGTGAAAAAATTCTACAAAACCGGGTGCTGGAGAAAGACAACATCCAAGTGATCTGGAACAGTACGCTTGAGGAGGTATTGGGCGAGGATCTCGGCGTCACCGGTATGAAAATCCGGGCGATCGAAACCGATGTCTTGACGGAGATACCCTTACAAGGCGTTTTTATTGCAATCGGACATACCCCTAATACCAGCCTCTTCGAGAATCAACTCACCATGGAAAACGGTTACTTAACCATTGCCAGCGGGCTCGAAGGTGGCGCCACCGCAACCAGCATCCCAGGTATTTTTGCCGCGGGCGATGTCGCAGATCATATTTATCGACAAGCGGTAACCTCAGCCGGATTTGGCTGTATGGCCGCGCTTGATGCCGAAAAATACCTTGACGAATTGGTGTGATCCGAAGCGCTCGGCATGGCCATTGCCCTAACCGAATTAGATCAAGACCTCTGGTTTCCACACCCTGAACAGGCGCTCGATGAGCCAGAGGGCCTGCTGGCCATGGGCGGCGATCTTTCACAAAATCGACTACGTCTCGCCTATCGACATGGCATTTTTCCCTGGTACGAAGATGATCAACCGCTCCTGTGGTGGTCACCGCCAGATCGCGCCGTCGTATTCCCCGACCGATTTAAGCCATCAAGAAGCTTAGCGCGGCTACTCAACCAGAATGTCTTTCAAGTCACACTTGATGAGCGCTTTGATGCGGTTATTGCTGGCTGCCAGCAGCATCGCGTCCAGCAAGGCCTGGGCACCTGGATCACCCAAGAGATGATCACGGCCTATAGCCTGTTATTTGCAGCTGGGGACGCGCATTGTATCGCATGTTATTCCAAGGGGCGTTTGGTCGGCGGCCTCTATGGCATCAGCGTCGGCTCGGTATTTTGCGGAGAGTCCATGTTTTCACTCGAAAGCAATGCCTCCAAGGTCGCGTTCAGCCATCTCGTTCGGACTTGCCGCACCCTCGGCATCAACCTGATAGACTGCCAAATGCCGAATCCTCACTTGCTATCACTCGGGGCCGAGGTGCTACCCCGCACCACATTTTTGCGTTTGTTAGCAGACTTTGCTGACACCGCAGTCGACTGGTCTCAATTGGCAGGGCCATTAGCCGCTTGGAACAAAGACGCAAGGTCTTCATCATGACCGAACTTGAAGCGCTGAAGTTTTTTCAAACGCCCGACCACCCCTGCAGTTATCTGCCAAGCGAGCAGGCAACCACCGTGTTTGCCGACCCTGACGCCATCATCGACACCCAGCTATATACCCAGCTTTCACAACTCGGTTTTCGTCGGAGCGGCGCCCACATTTATCGACCCTATTGCCATGCGTGTACGGCGTGTATTCCAGTTCGGATACCGGTGTCTGCCTTCGCAGCAAAACGTCGGCACCAGCGGGTACTCATGCGTAACCAGGCGTTGACCAAGCACCGCCTGGCGCCCCACAACAGCGATGAAATCTGGATGCTGTACGAACGTTATATCAACCATCGACACAGTGATGGCGATATGTTCCCCGCAGACCGTGAGCAGTTCGTCAGTTTTTTGGTGACCGGTAGGCCTGAAGCCTTTTTCACCGAATACCGCCTGGGTGAACAACTCATCGCGGTGGCGGTTTCCGACCAACTCGATGATGGCTTGTCTGCGATTTATACCTTTTTTGATCCAGATCACGCGGCGCGCTCACTCGGGACCTTGGCGATTCTGGATCTTATGCAACAAACCAACGCGGCCGCGCTGCCCTATCTCTATCTCGGCTATTGGATCGAAGCCAGTGACAAGATGCGCTATAAGGGCGATTTCCGACCCCAAGAACGCCTCACGAGTGCGGGATGGCAGCAAATCCCTTAGCGCTCGGCGCGCTGAGTGGCGCAAACCTTCGGTTTCTTGTAGGCGCTTTGCCTTGCCCTAGCAATTAGTGCAAAATGCGCTCACTTTAAACGAGCTCGACAATAGAGGCGCAATGGCGAAGGAAGAACAAATTCAACTCTCTGGCACGGTCATCGATACCCTGCCCAATACTATGTTTCGGGTAGAACTGGAGAATGGCCATGTTGTAATGGCTCATATTTCGGGGAAAATGCGAAAAAACTACATTCGTATCCTAACGGGCGACAAGGTTAAGGTCGAACTCACCCCCTACGATCTTTCTAAAGGGCGGATTACTTTCCGCGAATAACCGGTTGGGGGACTTGCCAGTCCGCAATGCACTGGCAGGGACCTTTTCGTTAAACGACCGCCTCTTCTTCAATATTTAGTACCAAATCCCCGTCTTCAATTTCGACCTGCACCACCCCGCCGTGTTTGGCGAGGCGTCCAAACAAAATGTCTTCGGCTAACGGCTTTTTAATCTTGTCTTGGATCAACCGTTGCATGGGCCTGGCGCCGAGCAGTTCGTCATAACCTTGTTCTCCTAACCAAGCACGCGCCGCTTCACTGACCTCGAGCAGAACCTTCTTGTCGTCCAATTGAACTTGGATTTCAACCAAGAATTTATCGACGACGGTTTTGATTACCGTTTTACTAAGCGGTCCGAAGGGGATGATGCTGTCCAGACGGTTTCTAAACTCTGGCGTAAACATTTTCTTTACAACCTCTAAACCATCGGTTGAGTGATCCTGAGTCTGGAAGCCAATCGAGCTTCGAGACATTTCCTGAGCACCGGCATTGGTGGTCATGACCAAAATGACGTTCTTAAAATCTGCCTTACGACCATTGTTATCCGTCAATGCACCGTGATCCATGACCTGTAGCAAAAGATTAAAGACATCCGGGTGGGCCTTCTCTATTTCGTCGAGCAATAAAACGCAATGAGGCTGCTTCGTAATCGCCTCCGTTAACAGCCCGCCTTGGTCGAACCCAACGTATCCAGGCGGCGCTCCGATCAATCTTGAAACCGTGTGCCGCTCCATGTATTCCGACATATCGAACCGAACCAATTCAACGCCCATAATCCGAGCTAACTGTCGACAGACTTCTGTTTTGCCGACACCCGTTGGACCCGAAAACAAGAACGAGCCGATCGGCTTTTCGCCCTCTCGCAAACCCGCGCGGGCAAGCTTTATGGCGCTTGAAAGGGAATCAATGGCATCGTCCTGACCAAAAATAACCATCTTAAGATTGGCATCAAGATCTTTCAGCGATTCTTTTTCATCGGAGCTAACACTGGCCGATGGGATCCTTGCGATCTTGGCAACCATCCGCTCCACATCCCCGACGCTGATCTGCTTTTTGCGACGACTCGCTGGCTGCAACTGCTGAAACGCGCCAACCTCATCAATCACATCGATCGCTTTGTCTGGCATGAATCGATCGTTAATAAACTTTTGGGCAAGCTCTGCGGCGACCCGTAAGCTGCGATCGGTGTACTTCAGGTTGTGGTGTTCCTCGTACTTTGATTTCAGGCCTTTCAGGATCAGGTAGGTGTCGTCAACACTGGGCTCGGAAACATCGATTTTCTGGAATCGTCTGGACAGAGCGCGATCCTTGTCGAAGATTCCGCGATACTCTTGGTACGTGGTGCTGCCCATACACCGAATCTCGCCCGAAGCCAGCATCGGCTTCAACAAATTCGATGCATCCATCACCCCACCGGACGCCGCCCCGGCGCCAATAATGGTGTGGATTTCATCTATAAAGAGGATTTGACTCTTGGATTTTTTAAGCTCGTTTAAAAGGCCTTTCAAGCGTTTCTCAAAATCACCACGGTATTTGGTTCCTGCCAGCAAGGCCCCTAAATCCAAACTGTAGACAATGCTGTCCCGAATAATTTCGGGCACCTTGCCGTCAACAATCAACTTCGCAAGACCTTCAGCAATAGCCGTCTTGCCGACACCCGACTCCCCAACCAGCAATGGATTATTTTTACGCCGGCGCGATAGTGTCTGCACCACCCGCTCGACCTCTTCTTCTCGACCAATCAGCGGATCGATCTGTCCCGTCCTGGCCAATTCGTTCAGGTTGGTCGCATAGGCCTCAAGCGGACTCTGCGGCCTTTCTTCGCCTTCTTCAGCGCCGTTTTCTTCTGCGTGCTCTTCGGCTTCTTCAGCCCCATCTTTGCGTGTGCCGTGAGACATATAATTCACGACATCGATTCGGTTGACGTCCTGATCTTTTAACGAATAGACGGCGTGACTTTCCCCTTCGGCGAACATGGCAACCAAAACGTGTGCGCCGGTGACTTCTTTCTTACCAGAACTCTGAACATGAAATACGGCACGTTGCAGAACGCGCTGGAACCCAAGGGTCGGTTGCGTTTCTCGGCCGTCTTGGTCTTCGGGAATAATGGGCGTGGTTTCGGAGATAAAGGTCGCAAGCGACTGCTTCAATTTTTCAACATCGGCATTACAGGCGTTCAGCACCGTCACCGCCGCGGTATTATCCAACAGCGCCAGCAGCAGATGTTCTACACTCATCAACTCATGGCGTTGTGCCCTGGCATCTTTAAAGGCCAGGTTTAAGGAAACTTCTAATTCACGACTAAGCATCTGTTTAACCTTTTTTGTAACGGTTTAATCCACGGGTTCAATGTCGGACACCAGTGGATGTTGATTTTCTTGCGCGTATTGATTGACTTGAGCGGACTTGGTTTCGGCGACATCCTTTGCGTAAATGCCGCAAGTTCCTTTGCCCGTTTGGTGAACCGCCAACATTATCTGAGTGGCTTTCTCCCCGTTCATACCAAAAAAGATCTGCAACACCTCAACCACAAATTCCATTGGCGTGTAATCATCGTTGAGCAACGTCACCTTCCAAAGTGGCGGTTTCGCCAGTTTTGGCTTATCCGGCGCAACGATCACGCCTATTTCTCGGTCATCCTCAGGATCCTGACTACCGGTTGTTATCCAATCTTTATTCATCACACGACTCTTTCCCTACACCTCACTTTTATGGGGGCATTGATTCTTTTTTAAAGTCCCTCGGTAGTACGTTTTGTTCGGCCAGTCGGCTTTCTGCCGGGAACTCGAATCACGGCTTAAGTGTGAGTATGCGGGAAGCCCCATCAGATAACCATTAGACAGCCCTAGGTATTTTCTGGACAATCCATTTCTTTTTTATGCCTCTGCAACTATGCAGCACGACCTAATCTTATTTCACAAACCCTTCGGCGTACTCTGTCAATTTACGGGCCCGCCACCGACTTTAGCGGATCATATCGATCTTCAAGGGTTTTATCCGGCCGGGCGTTTAGACAAAGACTCCGAGGGACTCCTCATTCTGACCAATTCCGGCGCGTTACAAGCGCGCATCACCGAACCGACTCAGAAAATGGCAAAAACCTATTGGGTGCAGGTGGAAGGCGAGTGCCAGGACCAGGCCGTTCAAGCCCTGCAAAACGGGGTAACCCTAAAAGATGGCCTAACGCGTCCTGCCAAAGTGCGGGTCATTGCCCCAGCACTGCCGCCGCGCAGCCCCCCCATCCGATCGCGACAACGTCAGGCAACCAGCTGGCTAGAGATCACCCTAACGGAAGGCAGGAATCGCCAAGTTCGGCGCATGACGGCTCATGTGGGGCACCCAACCCTGCGATTATTTCGGCGCAGCATTGGACCTTGGACAATCGATGATCTCCCCCCAGGCAATTGGGTTCGACGCCGCATCAACCTACCGGCCGCCTTGGTACAGGTCAGGCATCCCAAGCGGTCGCCTTCGCCTGGTCGGAAGACCTAGCTTCAACCCATCGATGGCCATCTGGAATCGATTCTTTTTTCCAAAAGGTCGCGTTCGTTTTCAAATAATCCATAATCATCTCACAGGCTTCGAACGCTTCGCCGCGATGACTGGCCGAAACGGCCACCAAAACGATATTATCCCCCGGCTTCAAATGACCAATTCGGTGTACGACGATCGCGCCGTGTAACTGCCAGCGGCGCGCTGCCTCATCCACAATTTGATCCAATTGGCGCTCCGTCATACCCGGATAATGCTCCAAGTACAGCCCACCAACGGCGTCATCAAGATTCGAGTTGCGGACCGCGCCGGTAAAGAAGCACAAACCGCCCGCGAGACCCGATTGCGCCTTCAATTCAGTCAAAGCGCGATCAAGACTAAAGTCGTCGGCTTGAATCAAAATGGATCGATACATCTCAGCCCCCTGTGACCGGCGGGAAAAAGGCCACTTCTGAAGCGACTGAGACCATCGCTGAATCATCGACCATTTCTTGATCCACTGCTGTCATAATTGTTTGGGTGCGGCTTGCCGCATTAAGCGTTTCGCCATTTGGCAACTTAATCATGGACTTAAGCGCAGCCACCGTTGTGGGCGCCTCTAGCAGGATCTCGAGCTCACTTTGCCCCATGGTTTCCCTGAGCGCTGCAAAGAATAGAACCTTCACTGATCGATGCCCCAATCTCCGGACTGCCCGCCCGATTTCTTCAGCAATTTCACTTCCCCGATCACCATGGCCTTATCGACGGCTTTACACATGTCATAAATCGTCAGTCCCGCGACACAAACGGCCGTTAGCGCTTCCATTTCAACCCCAGTACTACCGCGGAGTCGACATTCGGATTGAATTCGGACCATCGAGGCCGCCTCATCAATTTGGAACGACACTTCAATCCCAGTTAACGCTAAAGGATGACAAAGGGGAATCAAGTCAGAGCAACGCTTTGCGGCCTGAATACCCGCGATCTTAGCAACCGTCAGCACATCACCCTTCTTGTGACTCGCCTGAACGATCATCGACAAGGTCTCTTTCGACATCGCCACTTGACCACCCGCTCGAGCAATGCGCAGCGTTTCAAGTTTGTCGCTGACATCCACCATGGTCGCTTCACCATCAGCATCAATGTGCGTAAGTATTTTTTCGGGCATAATCAACTTCTCTCATAAGATCGATCCGGAGGCAACTTGAGCTGGCCACCCGAAATCACTGTCGCAGCTATTGTAACCCGGAATGATACATTCCTCATGGTGGAAGAGATTGACCGTGGCGACCTTGTTATCAATCAACCTGCCGGGCATTTAGAGCCTAACGAGTCACTCGTTGAGGCTATGATGCGTGAGGTGCTCGAAGAAACCAGCTATCTTACTCGACCTGAGGCCATCATTGGTTTCTATCAGTTCCAGGCGCCGAACGATGGCCCATTATATTTTAGAATTTGCTACCTGGCCCGCGTCATTGAAAAGACCCAACAAGCCCTTGACCCTGATATCCAAGCCGCGCTTTGGCTTACCCAAACAGACATCATGCAGCGCAAGCATCGCAGCCCTTTGGTTGCGCGCTGTTTGCAAGATTATCAAAACGGGCATCGCATCCCCCTCGAACACTCCGCCTTGGTCCTGTCATGATCCGAGTTAACGACCCAAAGTTTGCTGGCGGGGCGCACCCGTGAGCGCGGCAAAGCGCGTGATCGTTGGCCTCTCGGGCGGCGTCGATTCGTCGGTCAGTGCCCTACTGCTGCAGGAGGCCGGCTATCAAGTCGAAGGCCTTTTCATGAAAAACTGGGAAGAGGATGACGGCGGCGAGTACTGCACTGCGAAACAGGATCTCCAGGATGCTCAGGCCGTCGCCGATCGCCTCAATATCCCGCTGCATCAAGCGAATTTTGCAGCAGAGTATTGGGATAATGTCTTTGATCATTTCTTGGCAGAATATCAAGCGGGTAGAACCCCAAATCCGGATGTACTCTGTAATCGAGAAATCAAATTCAAAGTCTTTTTAGATTATGCCCTGCTCTTGGGGGCCGATTTCATTGCAACGGGTCATTACGCGCGATTAAAAAGAACGCCGAATGGCCAAGTCGCGCTGTTAAAAGGCTTAGATGCGAATAAAGATCAGTCTTACTTTTTACAATCGGTTTCGGCTGAGCAATTTGAACGCTGCTTGTTTCCGGTTGGCGAGCTGGAAAAAAAAGCGGTTCGCGCTCGGGCAACAGCCGCCGGCCTCATTACCCACAATAAAAAGGATTCGACCGGCATCTGCTTTATCGGTGAACGCCGGTTCAATGATTTCCTCAAGACGTACCTGCCCAGTCAGCCCGGGGAAATCCGCTCGACAGAGGGCGCGTATCTTGGCCAGCACCAGGGATTGATGTACCACACCCTTGGACAGCGTCAAGGCCTCGGAATCGGCGGTGTCCGCGGCACGCCGGATGCGCCTTGGTACGTGGCAGGCAAAAACCTTGGGGACAACACGCTGCTCGTTTGCCAAGGCCATGATCATCCAAGCTTGTTGTCACAGACGGTGACCATCGCTCAACTGCACTGGGTCAATGACCCGCCAAAGGCAGCCCGAGTCGCCGTCAAATTACGGTATCGTCAAGCCGATCAATTCGGCGAACTGACCTGTCATGATTCAGGTGACGAGCGCTTAACCGTACGCTTTGAGACGCCCCAGCGGGCGGCAACACCCGGGCAGTGGGCCTGCTTTTACGATGGCGACATTTGTCTTGGCGGTGGTGTAATCGAGAGCAGCGTGGGCGTCGCGCCATGAACCCCATTCAGGGTCGAACGGTTGCCTTATCCGCTTTGGTGCAAGCTGGGTCACTCTGCCTGAGCGTTGCCAAAACAGGATTGTTAGCGAGCGACGTGGTGGAAACCTGTCGCGAAAGTCTTTTTCGTTTTGATGCGGTGACCCCCTTTGATATTTACAACACGGGCGACCTGCTCGCCCACGGCAAACACAAACTCGGTCAGATGCTCAGCCAACCGGCTGAATCCGATCGCGACCTGCTCGCTTTGGGGGGACAAATTCTAGGTTTGGCTCGGCGATTTAAAACCAATGATCAAGCCCAACGCGCGGTCAGGGCTGATTTGTTCTCCGCACTTGAAAGGGTTCAAGGGCTGCAAGACAAAGCTGAGAGAGTCTCCGCCCTCGATCACAGTTGCGCCACCCTCTATCAAAAGCACATCAGTCCTCTTGCACGCCGTATTATCATTCATGGCGACCCAGTCCAGCTCAAAAGGCAGGAGAATGCCGATCGGATCCGAATGCTATTACTGGCGGGCCTCCGCGCTGGGGTTTTGTTTTATCAGCTAAAAGGATCTCGCTGGCAACTGCTCATGCAGCGACAGCAAATTCGTCACCAATTAAACTTCATATAAAGTCGCAACCCCCAACCTTTGAGAGCCGCTCATGGACTTATTTTCCCTCACCGCCGTTTCACCAATCGATGGTCGTTACAGTGCCAAAACGATTAACCTACGCGAACTGGTCAGCGAGTATGGGCTGATCAAAGCACGCGTTCGCGTTGAAGCTGAGTGGCTGAGCTTCCTGGCCATTCAGGCGCAGCTACCGGAGCTGAGCGATTTTGGGCAAACCCAAGTCGAGGCTTTGCGACCGCTCATTCACGACTTCAATGCCGAGCAAGCCGCCCAGATCAAAGCCATCGAGCAAACCACGAACCACGATGTTAAGGCGGTCGAGTACTTCATTAAAGATTTCATTAAGGCATCACAAGACCCTATTTTAATTAAACATTTAGAGTTTGTTCATTTCGCCTGCACCTCAGAAGATATCAACAACCTATCCCATGCTTTGATGCTGAAATCCGCCATGACCACGGTCATATTACCGTTGATCAATCGGTTACTGTCATCTCTTCGAGACCTAGCAACCGACACGCTAAACCAATCCATGCTGGCCCGTACCCATGGCCAAACAGCCTCTCCCACGACGGTTGGCAAGGAACTCGTCAACGTCATTGCCCGACTTGAGCGTCAAGTTACGCAGCTCAATCAGCAGGTTTACTTGGGCAAGATCAACGGCGCTGTGGGTAATTTTAATGCGCATCATCAGGCTTATCCTGAACTCGACTGGCCCGCGCTCGGTCAACAATTTGTCGAAAGCCTAGGGCTTACCTTTAACCCCTTGACCACTCAAATCGAGCCCCACGATTATATCGCCGAGCTGTTTCAGAATTTAGGACGCTTGAACACCATCCTGATCGACTTTAATCGCGACATTTGGTCCTATATTTCAATTGGCTACTTTAAACAGCGCGCGGTCGCGGGCGAGACCGGCTCCTCCACCATGCCGCACAAAGTCAATCCCATCGATTTTGAAAATTCTGAAGGCAACCTGGGCCTGGCCAATGCTGTACTGCATCACCTTGCTGAAAAACTACCCATCTCTCGCTGGCAACGGGATTTGAGCGACTCCACCGTACTGAGGAACTTGGGGACGGGCTTGGCCTACAGTTTAATTGGCTATGAATCCACCTTGAAAGGACTGGGCAAATTAGAGCTGAATGCGACCGCCCTAGATACCGACTTAGAGCATGCCTGGGAGGTGTTGGGAGAAGCAGCACAAACGGTCATGCGCCGACTGGGCGTTGCAAACCCTTATGAAATCATCAAAGACAAAACCCGTGGGCAAGGATTAGACCAGGCCGGCTGGCAAACCTTGATCGCGGCGCTAGACCTGCCGGAACCGGTTCGCCTTGAGTTACTGGCCTTAACGCCGGCCGACTACACTGGCCGCGCAGCGGCTCTTGGCGCAGACTACCTTGCGCAAAACGATGTCGACTGACCCGACCGTCCGCAATACCCGGGTTATCCCGGCCACCTGGCAGAGCGAATCCAGCGCACTAAAGGCTATTCGAACCACGGTTTTTATCATCGAGCAAGGCGTACCCGTTGCAGATGAGTGGGACCAACTCGACGCCTTGAGCTGGCATTACTTAGCGTTTAATGCCGAAGACCAACCCATCGGGTGCGGTCGTTTAACGCCCCAAGGCCAAGTATCGCGCATGGCGGTCCTGCAGGCTTACCGCGGGCAGGGCGTCGGGCAAGCGCTCATGGCTAACATCCTCGAGTTTGCGCGCCCCCGATTTGAAAGGCTCCACCTACATGCTCAGCTGCCGGCAATTGCATTTTATGAACAATTCGGCTTTACCTTAATCGGCTCAACCTTCGAAGACGCCGGTATCTTACATCGGACTATGGAACTCATCGCGCCGCTAAAAAAACCAAGGCTTCTCAGGCAATCGACCGCCAACAACCTTGATCCGAAACCCAGAACTGACCATTCATGAAGTCACCGCCGCAGACTACAGAACAGCGATCGCAAAACTTGCCAATGTGACGCCTGCGTCAGAACCTGATCGAGGCAATACATCAAGGCATGTCGAGTATTTTATCGCAACCGCCTTTGACGTCATCCAAGGTGGTTTAATCCTGATAGAGGGAGCCATCATCGACACAATCTGTTTGCCTACAGACGCAATCGATGAGGTCGCGCTTGCACTCATTGATGCGGCTAAAAGCAAGGCCCTGCGTTACCAAACTGATTGGTTATACCTCAACGACCCAACCTTTTCGGCGCAAAGGGCTGACCAATTTGGCTTTGAAGTCCGCAAAGGTTCACGCTGCTTGGCACTGGCCAGCCCAGCCCAGGCGAGCACCGCGGCAAACTTGCACAACGAGCCAACCCAAACCAACCTTTTGGACGTGAGCGACCCCAAAGTCCGGCAGTACATTCGCGGCTTACCCGATTGTGTTACCGCGATCGCTGCGCTCATCCAGTTGAGCAAGACTCGGGTCCGCCTTTGGACGCCGACGATCGACGTCGCGTTATACAGCCACGCCGCGCTCATGGTGCACTTCAAAAACCTGGCTCTGAAAAACAAACACACCCGCATTGAAATTTTACTCACGGACAGCCGGTCTTTGGTGGAACAGGGCCATCTTTTGCTGGAACTCAGTCGACGACTACCCTCGAGCATTCAAATCAAACGCGCGGCTCCCGAACAGGCGGCATCGGTAGAAGAAGTCCTCTTAATTGATGAGCGGACCGTTTTTTTTAGACCGAACCATTCTGATTACCACGCTTGGGCGTGCCTTGATGACATTCTCGCGGCAAGACGGCTGCATGAGCCGTTCAAAGTTGCCTGGCAAAATGCCCTTGAAGATCCACAATTGCGGGTTCTGAAACTTTGATTAATCCTGCCTCAGTTTAAAACCACTCGCACGATGCTTGCTGAGTGGTCTAAGAGCACTTGATTCAGCTTTCAAGAACTCTTGCCTGTCGGCACACCAAACAGCAGATAACGTCTTTGACCTGAGCCCTGCAGCCTGCCCAGAGCAACCTGCCCCCGGATTCACGCAGCAAGCAACCCCAATGCTTGCCGCGCCACTCAAGATAGTTTGGTATAGTCCTTGTTCCCTTAGACACAAGCCCCCACTTTGAAAGCTGATCTGCACTGCCATACCCATCTGTCCGACGGCCAACACACCCCGGCCTTTGTTATTGAACGGGCCCGCGCGAACCTTGTCACGCACCTTGCCATTACCGATCACGATGTCAGTCAAGCGCTACCCCAGGCCATGGGCTATCAAGACCTTAAATTGATTAATGGCGTTGAGATCTCTTGCCTATGGGAGGCCTTTGAAATCCACATCGTCGGCCTGTTCGTCGACCCAACCAATACCCATCTCCAAACGCTACTCAGCACGCAGCAGGTTCGGCGTCGTGAGCGCGTGGCTCAAATCGATGCCAAGCTCACCGCGCTCGGCACCGCAGGCCTGCTGCCCAACTTGCTGGCGAAACCCGCCGTTGCCTTAACTCGAAGCCATGTCGCTGATTTCCTAGTGGCCAACAATGTTTGTAAAAACCGGCAGAAAGCGTTCAAAACCTATCTAAATCGCTCCGGCAAGTTGTTTGTCGCCGCGCAGTGGTGCGACCACACCGAAGCCACGCGCGCCATTAAAGCAGCTGGCGGTATTCCGGTTCTGGCACATCCAGGTCGGTATGCTATGAACAAGACGAAGTTAAATCGGTTGCTCGAATGCTTTACCGCCGCTGGCGGCGAGGGTCTTGAAGCGTCCTATCCAAATATCGCGCCCGATATGAACCAATATCTGATGCGGCTGGCTGTCGAACATGGGTTATACCTCTCAACCGGATCCGATTTTCACGATGCCGCCGCGCATTGGACCGATGTGGGTAAATTCCCAACCCTTGACCGCGCGGCGGCACAGCGCGGGATTTGGCATCATCCTACTTGGAAACAACACGACAACACTCAGCCACCGGCTAGGCTAAAAACGCTCTAGAAATATTTTTATAATTATCATTTTAGAGCGTGACCTCGAACTTGATTTAGTTCCGGTGCCGAAGGAATCGAATTGGCTATCTATTCTGCTAATTCTCTAAATCGGGCCCTATTCCCTGCTACACTGACACTCGAAAAGGAAACCTACCGTATGAAACGATTAATTTTAGCCTTTGGTCTATCGATGATGCTCAGTGGCTGCGTCACGGCAACCCTTGCGACTGCGGTCGTCAAAACAACCGCCGCGGTCGTCGCCTTACCCGTTAAAGCCGTGGGTGCTGCTGCGAAGGCGATCACGCCGGATGGTGAGGAATCTGACGAAAAAGGCGACGAATCAGACTAAGCGTTGCGCAAGGCGTGCTCGTAGTAGCCCGCCTCAAGGGTGGGTTATCGCAAGCAGCGCTCCTTTTTACGAGGATCCTTTTTTTACAACCTTCATCGGCAAGCAAGTCTAGAATTAGGCTGCCGCCCGTTGGGTTCCCCAGAACCGTTGGCCCCTTTCTTTTGTTATGACGCGGGCCACCATCGGTCGCGGGTAACCTTGGAGCGTCTTACCCTTAAATGACTGGGTAAGGTTCACTTCTTACGGCCGATGGCTGAAAAAAACCCGCTAAGCCACGAGCTGTCCGCAAAACATCGATTACCGACACGTTACGAACCGCTCAACGAGACCCTGATAGACGGCCGTTGCCACCGGTCCAACCGCCACCCATTCAAGCACCATTGCGTTCAGTTCAGTCTGTTTATCAAGTGTATTTTGGCCAAGGCCTTGCTGCAGCCGCGACATTTGCACTTGCATTCGCAATCCCTTGTCCGCCTCGGGTGTGGGCCGATCGGACAGAATCTCAGCTCGAATGCATAAGCCTTTCAACGCCAATTCATTCTCGTCGGCAGTGGTATCGCCAGCGCCGCGCAACAATTTTTCTTCTAAGGCTTGTAAGCCATTTTTAGGCCACTGCGCAACACCTGTTATAAACGTCCTCGCAGCTTCTTCAAGACTTGCTGCGGAATCCACATTCTCCGGCAGTTGGCTCAAGCGGATATGATCCGCGGCGGTCAATAAATCCAGCCAGACTTGTTCTTTTTCAGCCTGCAACTGCTGAGCAACTAAACCAGCAAACCGCTCAATTGACTGCTTAAAATTTTGCTCCAGACGCGGTCCTTGACCTCTCGGCAGCGCACCGAGTTCTTGAAAGGCTTGCTGACAGGCCGTCACCTGGATTCTGGCATCCATTAGGTCCTTACCGGACAGCGCTAAAAAGCCCTTTAACTGATCCAGCAATGCCAGCGCCGCGGCTTTATTGACTTCGAGGTCCGCTTTAAAAGCGTCAGCCTGTTGCTGTCGCTTTTCAAACAGCGCATCACACGCTGCCCGAAAAGCCTTCCACAAGCCCTGTTCTTCTTTGCGTAAAGCAGGCCCCGTCGCCTTCCATAGCGCTTGCAGGCGTTTTACGGCCTCGATCGCTTTTTGATTATCCTCGTTCTCTGCCAATTTCAGCGCTTGTTCGATTAGACTGCGCTTAATACCTGCATTTTTTTCATAATGCGCATTTATTTGACTCCGTATCAAATCCAACATTCGATCAAAGTCATTCTGTACTGACTGATTCTGGCTTCGTTCAACCGGGACACACCCTCGCCACTCCCGAATCGCTGCCGCGAATACGGCCTCAACGGTTCTCGCCTCAAACGGCTGGGCCGCTTCTGTGTCCCAACCCTGAGATGACACGTAGTTCCGTAATTGCTGGACCATCGCAATTCGGCGATCCAAGTTTTCACGACGAATCTTCGCCTGTTGCTCAAAGAACACCTTACAGGGCTGGTAGGCCGTCTGAGACAATTGGTGAAATATTTCCCATTGCGCTTGATCCTGAGCGCCTTTACTCAAACCCTTCCACTCGTCCTGCAAGCGACTAATCTTTATTGCCAGGGCTTCTGGACTTTCTGGGCTGTCGAGCAAGGCTCGCATCTGTTCAATCAATTGCTGTTTCTTGGGTTCGACCGCATAGTCTTTCCAATCCAGCAATTTTTCCAAAGCCGCATCCAACTGCGCTAATTGCTTAGACACATTGAGCGGCAGGGCTTTTAGCTCGCCTTGCTTTTGCTCAATGCTTCGTCGAATACCAAATGCTTCGCGGGATTGCCCTGCGTCCGTCGCAGACTGAGCTCGTCGTATCAGCGCGGTTAATTGACGTATTTGATGCTTTTCAGCATCCTTCTGCGCGGTCAGCTGCTGCTGCCGCTGCGAGACTAATGCCCATGCAGCTGAGACTGACTGAGGCAACACCGCATCCGGAAGCAGGCTTGTCGTTTTAAGGCGGACCCGTAACGACTCAAACGCTTCAGCACCTTCCGACTCCCCGGCGTTATCCGATGACGTTGTCGCAATCAAATCCGTTAGTGCCGCCACTTGATCTCGAAAACTACCCTGTTGCTGCAACTGTTCTAGCTGAAACGTGATGCCTTCGCCTAATTGACTAAAGGTTTGCTCATCCACCTTTTTCGCGGCCTTAATCTGCCCTGCTTCTTCCCATTGTTCACGGCACGCGACAAGGTCCTCTTGTGCTGAGCGCATCTCTGCCTCGGTTGCGGGGCAGTCAAACAAGCTTGCCAAGCGCAAGCGGAGCTGCTTAATCAGCAGCCCTTGGGCCTCAACGGCCTTAAGCGCTGCCACTTCCTGCGCGGCCAGGTCAGCCTGTTGCTGCAAAACGGCGTCGAGCGTTTGCTGGCATACCAGCAATCCCTGTTCCACACGCGCTGTCGCTTGCGCATCTGCCGCGTGTTTCAAAAGCGACCATTTTGCTTGCAGTTGCGCGCTTTGAGTCGCAAAAAACGGATCAAAAGCCCGCTTACTGTGCGCGTCAACACGCTGACACAAGTGCGCAATCTCAACCTGCGTTTCTGCCGCACGTTGATCCCGTTCGCGAAAACCATCACATTTTGCTTTGGCAACCTTATAAACAAGCTTGTCCTTACCCTTCGTCGCTTTGAGCAATTGGTTGAGCACGTTTTCGTCCTCGATTCGCTCGACCGCCAACTGTCGCGCCCGAGCGGACACCCCTTCTATGGCGATTTGATACAACAAGGTTTCATCAAAACTTGCATTCAGCAGACGCTCAAGCCACCCATCCTGCTCGCAAAACCCCACTACAGCCAGCTGAGCCAGTGGCTCGACACCATCTGCTGAAAGTTGTTCTAGGGTGATCAGACCGTCATCCAAAAGCGCCGCGAGACGTCGCCGGGCCCCCTGCTGAATCCCCGCCAGGGCCCCCTCGAAAGCGAGCGCGATGAGCGTCGGACCATAATCCAATCGAGCAATGGCCCCTAATCGCTGCGCAACAGACTCATCCGCCACGGCGATCTCAATAAGCGATGACATCGGCAATTGTGCGAGATCAGCAAGCTGTTCTTCTGGGGTTTTAGGCTTGGTTTTAAAATTACCGAGAATTCGAGATAGAACGGTCATATTGAGTTCCTGCTACCGATCAAACTGTAAAGGCTACCACTACCTATAGCCGGGATAAAACCGCTGTTGCTGGGTTGCTGAGACCGTTGATGCCCAAAGTTGAGGGCAATGCAAGATTCAGAATTACGCGATCGTTGTCGTCCTAGATTTCGACAAAAGGGCGAGGACCCAAAGTGTTTTCGATACCGTCTTGCAGCTCAAGCCTGCGGTTGCGCGGCTAAACCTATCAAGGCTCAGTGCATCCGGCTAGGCTGGCAACGTCAAAGCCGTCGCGCTCACCAAAACGCCGTTGTTATCGGCGTAGACGAACTGCCCTGGCACCCACTGTACGCCGGCAAAGGATACAGTTTCATCAACGCGGCCGATATTGCGTTTGACGCTTTTCAAGGGATGCGTTGCAAGTGCTGCGACACCAATTGGCAGGGTCTCAATAATATCAACATCGCGAATACAGCCATAAATAATCAATCCAGACCAGCCATTGTCGAGCGCCTTTTGAGCGAGGTTGTCTCCCAATACGCCGCACCGAAGCGAACCGCCGGCATCCACAACGAGGACCCGCCCGCGACCCGCTTCTTCAACCCGAGCCGCAATCACCGAATTGTCTTCAAAGCAGATGACCGTTGCAATTTCGCCTGAGAAACAGTCGTTGCCCCCGTAGTTATTAAACATGGGTTCGGCCACGTGAACCGCATCGGGGTAGGCATCACACAAATCTGGTAGGGGCAATCTCATCATTCATTTCACTCTTAAGTAGATGGTTAGAACACGCCTTGTCGAACCAAGCAGGCTCACTTCCTGTAAAGCCTCTGTCTTACTTTGGTATCAGCCCCGCGTGGGCCCATCGCGCGCGCTGGCTTAGAGCGCCTCCGGAATCACCGTCATGGCCGACTTCCAGATTTCGTTATGTCAACGCCTCGTTATCGCAGCAAACCGTCTTGGACGACTCGCTTGTCTTATCGCGCCTCAATCGGCTGGTAAGGCCGGATGTCAGGTCCAATGTAATCTGCGCTGGGTCGAATCAAGCGATTATTGGATCGCTGCTCCATGACATGAGCCGCCCACCCCGTGAGTCGAGACATGACAAAAATCGGCGTGAAGATCTTGGTTGGGATCCCCATGTAGTTGTAGGCCGAGGCATGAAAGAAATCTGCATTCGGAAACAATGCTTTGCGATCCCATAACGTGTCTGCGATCTTGCAGGAGATGTTGTACAAAGTGGTGTCACCGTTTTCTGCGGCTAGCTTACTCGACCAGTCCTTGATTACAGCATTTCTGG
>Ga0115548_1000694_pt1 | contig 19336 bp, 14 predicted proteins | sample COGITO_mtgs_1004_4_FD_87187 | JGI IMG/M metagenome (GOLD analysis project Ga0115548, IMG submission 87187) | Pelagic marine microbial communities from North Sea - COGITO_mtgs_100423 | ecosystem: Environmental > Aquatic > Marine > Epipelagic | place: Germany:Helgoland, sampling site Kabeltonne...
ATATGAAAAGCTGACACTATCAAAAGAAAGGTTACCTTTTAATTCGACACCCTCTATCGTACCTCTATCAATCTCTTTATCGTAATCAATATGCTTGAAGACCTCTTCTGCAGCTACTACCGCCTGCAATAATTGCGGATAGACAGAACTAAGACTTTTAATCGGCTTTGGCAACAGACCTGCAGCAGTCACATAAGCAATAAGCTCAGCCGCCTCCATGGTGCCACGTGACAACAGTACAATATACATAACCAAAGCCATCGCCATAACAATTAGCATTTGCATCATAGGTGCATAAATAGCACTGACTTTAGCTAACTGTAATGTCACTTTTTTAGCCTCGTGACTTATACCCTGAAAACGTCTATCGGCATCATCTTCACCCACTGATGATTTAACCAAACGAATACCGCTGAATGCTTCACTAGCAGTATGATTTAATTCTCCGAACGATTCTTGAATCCCACGCCCGAAAACCTTAATTTTTTTACCTATCCAACTAATAGCTAACGCTAGTGGCGGACCTAATAAAAAAAATACTAGTGTTAATTGTGTATTTTGGTAAAACAAATAGACAAACAATGCAATTACCGTTAACCCTTCTCTAACAATTGTAGTTAGTGCCTGGTTCGTTGCATTTGTCATCACATTAGAATTATAAGTGAAAAGAGATACTAAGCGCCCGCTTTTATTACCATCAAAAAAACTGATAGGTAAGGCGATAATATTGCCAAACAAATCACAACGAATTTTATGGACAATATTTGCACCTGCCTTGCTCATATAGTAGCTGCCCATGTAACTGCCTACTCCTCGCATCAAGGCAATTACAATACAAGCCATGGGAATTATATAAAGACCGTCAACATATTCGCCATCTAGCGCACGAACAAAAGACTCCATCAAGATGGCAAAGCCAGGTTGTGAAACCGCGAAAATAAGATGCCCTATAAATGCAATGGTGAAATAAGGGGCAAACGGAAATAGATAATCAAAAATACGACGGCAGGCGGTAGAAACCTTTTTATATGGCTTAGGAATAATCTCTTTATTTTTTGGATTCGACACGTAAACGTTCCAATCTAGAATAATTAATAAACTTGCGTGAGTGACACCAAGCCCCCACTAGATGATAACAGCATCTTTAGAGCATCGGTATACAGCACTAGACAAACAACCATAACTCTGTCGTTTTTTGTAACTATTACAACAATCATAGTCAAAGAATTATCTTGCTACCTGAAGTCTATTAATCCAATCATCACCCATCACAAAAAAATCAACTTCATACCTCAGATTTCGATTTGAATAGTCGATCTCAATCATCAATTAGTGTACCTTTACTAATGAATTTTTAATTCAGGCCTATATCAATCAATAAGAATGTAAAGTCGCTTATAAAAGTTATAACTTTAACTATCACAAACAAGGAAATCTAAAGATGGTCAATTCACATATATTTTTCTTGCCTGAAAAAAAAATATTGATTAATCGATATAACCTCATTAAAGAAAAAATATACCCATTGATAAACAATCGCAATATCGCCCATCTTGATGTGCCGTGTTATTTCAATATCGGTGACTTATTGATTGATGCAGGAACTACACAATTTATCAAAGAAAGCCATGCTCACTGCATAGGCCGCTACTCAGCATTAGAGTCTCGACATCTAAAGCAACATGCTCTCCCTGTTAATACAACTTTATTACTTCAAGGCGGCGGCAATTTTGGCGACCTCTATCCTATCCATCAAAAATTTAGATGTGAAATTATTCAGCAATATCCTGAAAACCCAATCATCATTTTACCGCAAAGCATTCATTATCAAGAGCATAGTAATTTTATTATTGATGCCAATATCATCAATCAGCACCGTGACATTTTAATTTGCGCGCGCGACCAAGTATCTTTTGATTATCTAAGCAAAGAAATATCAAGCGATAAAATTTGTTTATTACCGGATATGGCTCTTGGGCTAACGGCCGCTATGCCAACAAAGAAAAAGGACTCAAATGGCACATTATTTTTTCGTCGCAGAGATAAAGAAATACCACTACTTAATTCTGAAGACCCATCCTTTAAAGACGGCTTTGACTGGGATGACATTATCACCTATAAAAATGAACGACAATTAAAAAGATGTCGTCGCGCATTAAAAAAATCAAACTTTCGAATTATTCATAAATACGGTCATTTTACCCATCAGAAATTACGAGATGAACTTATTCAGAACGCGATTCAACATTTTCAGAAGTTTAGTCTTGTTGATAGTAATCGACTGCATGGATTGATTCTTGGACAACTACTCCAGATACCTACCATTATTCGCGATAATAGCTATGGAAAAAATTCGAACTACTTTAACACCTGGCATAACGAATGGAATAAATAGATTTATTTTTATGCAACTTAAAACAATATCACTATCGATTATAATTATAATAGGTCTGATTTTTTTCCTATAAAAACTTACGACGCTTCCTTATTAGCTCAGGCATGTAATACCTAAAGCCTAACTCTTTTAAGGCCAGGGAATTTAATAAGTCTATCTTATCTGCATTGTCGAATCCATTCTCTCGCTGCCGCTTAACCTCTTTCAATGCATCTAAATATATCTTAACGATCCACAGCTTCTTTAACGACTTATTATTGTTAAAATATTTTTTAGTAAAGTCATTATCAGTATATCGTTTCAATATAACTAGCAAAGAATCCAATGATCGCGAGCCTTTAGAAAGTATTTGCTCATTGGTAATTGACCCTTCACGAATGCGGTAATAACAAATAGTTTTATTTAGAAACGCTACATCACCAGCCATTGAAAAAACTCTTGGCACCCACTCTACATCCTCATGGATAACACCATTTAAAAAAAACAAGTCATGCTTTAAAAGATATGAACGCTTATAGATATTTGAAAATACAGGTATAGGGAACTCACCAGACCTGACATATTTTTTAAAATATTTATCACCATTTAATATTTCTGAATTCTTCCTATAACGAACGTCCCTAAATAAATGCCTTTCATTAAATACACCATCTTTGAATACTTCGATATGACACTGAGCAATATCCAAGTTTTTCTTTTTCGCATAATCATAGGCTTCACTCACACCAAAATCGTTAGCAATATCATCAGAATCGACAAAGTAAACATAATCACCGATGCAAGCCATTAACCCAGAATTTCTTGCAGCAGATAGCCCAGCATTTTCTTGCGTTATTACTTTAATATTTTTATTTCTTTGCTGAATGCCGACAACAACTTCAAGACTTGAATCCGAGCTGCCATCATTGACGACTATAATTTCAGCATCATCAAGCTGCAATAAACTCTCCAAGCATTCGGCGACATACTTCTCAACATTATAAACGGGTACCACAATACTCAGCATGTTTTATTACCATTCTGATGAATATCAACATTCAATTGGTTTAATACTTTTTGCAAACTTTGTTTAACCGCTAACTTTCCTAGCAACTCTGACAAAAGATCAGAATCTTGCTTTTCGGCCTGCAAGTCACTCATGCTATTTAACGTTTTTAATAATGTTTCTTTATCTTCAAAAAAATAAATATTTAAACCCGCATTCTTTAACGATAATGAAAAATCAGATTTCAGCGTGACAATGGGTAAACCCGCACTCAATGCATGAATCAATACACCAGAAACAATACAACAGCTATCAACATAGGGGATAACGACTGCTTTTGAACTTTCAAAATACCTATTCAATTTATCATCTGATACTCGCTGGAAATCAAACTGCACATCAAGACCTCGACTATCACACAGCGCCTTTAACTCACCAGCATAACTTTCATCTTCAACCTCTCCCGCTAAAAGCAGCGGTGTATTTAGAGGCCACACAGTTAATAACTTGTCTACTTGCTTATATCGCTTTATTTTCCCAAACACTAAATAGTGTTGTTGCTTTTCACTGGTCTTGTTTTTTGCATCGACGATTGGATACATGGGGTGCGGAACATAATTAATCCCTAACTTATGCGCCTCTACTTCAGAATGCATAATCACGGCATCAGATTGATCTTCTAAATATTTAACAGCTTTATTAAATACCTTCATATGTTGCTTTGAAACCACATCAACAGGCCTGCGATTATGCCTTACACAGATTACTCTTAAACCCAAAAATTTTAACATGCGGAATTTTATAACAAAGATGGGCCAAGCCAGTAATCCACTTTCAGATTTACGTGCCACATTCTCTTCAAACCAATTGAGCACAACAATACTACCCGAATGGCTGCGCATGGATTTTAATCGCCAAATATTTCTTACATCAGCAATATCAAAACCCAAATCAGACCAAGCGCCCTGCATTAACTCAAGGTAACCATTTTGCGGACTCTTAAAAGGGAAGTAAAAAACCTGTTTATGCTTGCTCAAAATAAAAACCATCCGTGTATGACAAACACATTAATAGCGCAGCATATCGACGAGGCACTATTCATAACTGTATTCAAGAAGTTCAATATCTCGCTTAAAATGCTTACCCACTAAATCTAAGGTCTCTGAATCATAGTAGCTTCGATAATCTGACTTTCTATTATTTGCTACTCGATACTTAGGGAGCTGTTTAGCTTTAATACCTATTTTCTGACAAACAGTATCGAAATCATTTTGTAAGTTCTCATAGCGCCCCATAAAATCGACACATAGATTACCATGTAGATCTATCAAATAATCTGATTGTAATGATAATGATGTTTCAATATGGTATTGATAAGGTCGGTCTGGATCGAATTTAAACTGCATAAAAGACTTAAAGTCAGTGTGGCCATTCAATGCCTCTGGCCGCTCACGCTTTATATGATGAAAAGAGCTAACCTGTAAATCCCATGGATTACGAACAAACCCAAACTTATATAAGCCATCAAAATAAGTAGCCGGCAGCATTTCTTTGGCTGCAATAATATGCGCATGACGCGGAAATTTTAACCCCAGCTTATGTCCCGTTAAGCCACTTATTTTATGCGCAGGAAAAGATAGATAATACAGCGGGTCACGCCAGCGCAATGCATTTAATGCACCCCGAACACTTGTGCCGCCTGTTTTAGCAATATGAACAAATAGAAACTGATAGCGATGAGACAATAACATAATTAACCTATAACCAATCTAGCGGGTTTTCTTCAGCGCTAGGCTTGCTGCCTACGCTCTCAACAAATAATTGATGCCAAATACCTATTTGCATCATGCACCAAATATGTCGAGCCACATTTTTACCATTACGCTGCGCTGCAAATAACTGCCTCACACCCTCAATATTAAAGTAACGCATTACCGCGCGATTACTTAGAATTTTTTGCTCCAACTGCTTTAGAAAAGACCCGCTTAACCATTCATTAATTGGCACATGAAAACCACTCTTTGGCCTTGCGAGTAACTCTGCGGGTAACACTGACTGCCCCCATTGCCTTAACAGTTGCTTACCCGTAGTCCCTTTCATTTTTAACTGGTCAGGTAGCGCTAATCCAAACTCAACCATACGATGGTCTGAAAAAGGCACTCTCCCCTCAAGCCCAAAGCTCATCATTGTACGATCACCTTTAACAAATAAGTTATCGGGCAATGCAGTTAGCAAGTCAATAACCTGGCGACGTTGCATATTACTCCATGATTTAGGCGCTTGCTGCCAAATATCTTTAAATTGACGACGAGTGTCTATCGCTTTAAGTTCAGCGCATAAAGCCTTAGCAGGCAAGCCACCTTGCCACTGCCCTCTCGTTCTAAAACCTCCTGTTCCCCGAACAACACCTTTTAACCAGTTTTCTACTGACGCGGAGTAACGACGGTAACCGGCAAAGGCTTCATCGCCCCCCTCACCGGAAAAGACGACTTTTATATCTTTTGCCGCTCGCTCACTTAACAAGGAAGTTGGCAACGATGCCATATCTCGCATTAAATCATCCGTGCTCCATACGCTATGCACAATACGATTAAATAAATCATCGCGTGTTACTCGTAATGAAACATGCTCGGTATTGAAATGTTTAGCTAACAATTCCGCTTGGTCTAACTCATCTTTCATGGCAACACCGGAATAACCGATGCTATAGGTTCTAATAGGGTCGGCCTGCCAGCGATCTAATGCGGCAAGAATAAGGCTTGAATCAATACCGCCCGAAAGAAAAAGTCCATAAGGTACATCCGAGCGCATATGCTCAGTCATTACCTGTTCAAATAAGCCTTCAAATGAATGCATAGCGCTTAGTTGATCTATCTGCACAGGAACGATATCGAACGGTGACCAATACTGCTGATAAGTTAAATTTAGCGTAGATGTATTAATAGAGATGCATTCACCTGGAAGCACCCTGTAAATATTTTCGAAAATAGTTTCTCGACCACTATTAAATTGATTCTGTAAATAATCAGCGATCGCTTCTTTTCTTACGCTAGGCTGCTGAGGCATTAGTGCTAACAGACCTTTTATTTCTGAGGAAAAAATAACGCTATCATTCAGCTTTGCAAAATACAGTGGCTTTATCCCTAATCGATCACGCGCTAATATAACTTGCTGTTTGCGCTCATCGTGTAAAGCAAAAGCAAACATACCATTAAGTAATTTAATGCCTTCAAGGCCTTTGTCGGCATAAGCATGTAAAATTAATTCGCAATCAGAGTCACTTACAAAACTATTACCTTGCTGACGATAATCTTTGGCCAGCTCAAGGTAATTATAAATCTCACCATTGGCCACTAAATGATAAGGGCTATTATTATTCGAAAAACTTAAGGGTTGATCTCCACCCTCTAAATCAATAATCGCTAAACGTGCATGCACTAAACCTACACCGTTATTAATAAGCTGCGCATGACCGTCTGGTCCGCGATGCGCAATTGCAGAAGCCGCTTTACCTAGTAGCGCCTCATCAGGATGGCCACTCGCCATCACAATACCAGCAACGCCACACATTAGTTGATTCTCCCAGAATCCATCGATTTATTATTGACTAAGCTTCTATCAAGAGGGTTATCATCAGAGACTTCAAGTAAATTAAGATAATGCTTTGCACTAATATTGTCTTTATATTCAGCGACGGCTTCCTTAAGATCATCAGCAGGCAGAGGCGACTTTAATGTCTGTATTATCGCTTCAGCCATCTCCTCAATATTTCCCATTTCTATTAATGAACCGTATCGGCCTTCAGCTAAAGTTTCGTTAGGCCCACTAGGACAGCGTGTGGAAACGGACGGCACTGCTAACGCTAGCGCTTCAGTTAAAGCGTTAGGTGAACCCTCCCATAGCGAAGATAAAACAAAAATATTAGCGCGTGATAGCCAACGATAAGGATTCGCGTCAAATCCAGGCATTAGAATATCCGCCTTTAATTCCAACTCATGTATAAGACGCTCGAGTGAAGGTCGATCACCTCCTTCACCTAAAATAATCAAACGCATTGTTCGTGTCTTACGCGCCTGTGCAAAAGCATGAATTAAAGTAGGGAAATCTTTTTGCTTACTTAAACGGCCCATTCCAAGCACTACAGGAATATCATTATCTTCTAGCCAAGCATGCGGGCAATCTCGACTCGCCAGATTAACTAATGCATCGGTGATAACCGGGTTACGCACCACTTGAATTTTTTCTGGTATTAGACCTGTTAATGCTAGCGTATCTTGGCGAACCCCCTCTGAAACAGCAATCACTTTATGAGCCAATGGATACAGATGTCGCATGGGTGCGGTTCTTAACCACCGATTGAATGCCGATCGGTGCGCTAATGCAGTAGAGAGATTGGTTCCTAGACGAATAACTATTCGCGTATTCACAGCTGATAACATTTTAGCGATTAATGCCGCTCTACCCGCGCGATCTTTTGCTACCAACATTGCTTCGGGTTTATGTTTTTTCAAATAACGCGCTAGCTCAGGGATACTAGTTAAGGTGTGTTTAGCATTGAGTTGAATAATATTTACATTGGCAGGAATGTTAGTGAAGTAAGGGCCCTGTGCGCGTATCAATAATAAATCAACACTGATATGAGGGGACGCTGCAAACTGACGCACAAGATTCATCACCATGCGTTCTACGCCGCCTTGGCCAGAAAAAGAAATAAGAACTGCTAATCGTTTAACCTGCATTGATATTACTCAATACTGGGCGAGTGATATGAGTCATAAAAAAATCATCCGAATAGCGTTTTAACATAATTAATGATAACAAAAGTAGAGGTCTAGCTAAAAATGACACTCGTATTTATTCACTGAGCACTGGCCTGGTAATTTAATAACAAAACACCATGCGCTTACTTATGATAGCTAATCCAAGTCAAACATTAACGCACCATCATAACGCTGCATTACATCATTAGGCAGTCGTGAGTTAATCGATCCATTGCGCAAAGTAATATTAAGTCGCTTACATATTTTGGCGGCTAACTTAAAGTCTGGCTCTATCAATCTATCATAATCATTTTGTAGCTGTGATTTATCAACCACCGATTCACTAAAGAATCGGTCACCACCATCAAGATCTAAACCGAGAAATCGAATATCTTTAAAACCCATTGTCACTACTAACTGCAGAGCCAAATAGGCCACTGTGCCAGAAGAGGCATATCCCAACTCAGGATTAAGCGAAAATACATGATGCTCCTCACAATAAAATCTATCCACAGGTTTATCAATATTGAGCGTCAATGGGCGGCCGTAGGGTCGCTTGGTCTGATTGAATACCACTACCTGAATATCATCTAGCACTCTGGGATCAATTTTTAATACTTCGGATAGTGCGCGATGATCCAACATCACCACCTTTGAAACACACAGCCCTCGCTTAAATGACTGCCACTGCCTACGAATAAAACCAATATCAGATACTACGTAATAATCTAAGACTCTATCTTGTCCTTGATAGAGTAAATGCGAGCCATTCATTGTAAGAATGGGCAATCCCCACTGATCGATTGGCCTCTCCAATAATTTAACTGATGGGCCAGAACACAGTATGATCAATTTCTTTTCATTGATAGAAAGACAGTCGGGCGTGCTCACGCTAAGCCGTAAACCACGATAATCGACTACTTTTTGCCGACCAGCAGGCATCACTTTGTAATCACGTCCATAATAACGCCAATGCTGGTATGCTTTCCCTTTAAACAGCAGATATAATCGAAAAATAAGTTTGGTTATCACTTTATAGGTATACCGAGTAGCGAATAGCTTTGTAGGCTATGCATGATACATTTTTCATTTTTGCATTACCCCATTAATAGTTTGCATTGCCTTATTATTAATAAGGCGCATTGATACTAATGATTTTAATTTTAACCTAATCTCAATAGCCAGAGCCCTACTTTGAACACAATCCTGATAGTCCGTCTAAGCGCCATTGGCGACATCGTTATGGCCTCACCCGTGGCTGAAGCACTGAGTAAGAGCTATCCAGAAGCAACAATATTATGGTTAACCCAACCAGATTGTGCGGCACTGGTTCAAAACCACCCCTTTGTCGATGAGGTTATTGTTTGGCCTCGTAGCCAATGGCAGGCGCAATGGCGCAAACGGCAGTTTGTTTCTCTTTTTAAAAGCATCTATCAATTCCGTAAACAGCTAAGATCTCGCAATATCGATATGGTTATTGATCTGCAAGGCCTTTTAAAAAGTGGGATCCTAGCGTGGTTATCGGGGGCAAAAAACAAGATTGGGCTCGGCTCTAAAGAGGGTAGCCAATGGCTAGTGGACCGCGTCATTAACCGTGATAGCGGCAATACCGACCTAATCGGTTCAGAGTATCGCTGGCTATGCCAGCAAATAGGACTCAAAAGCCTACCCTGGAAAATGACTGTTGGGGCTAGCGAACAGGCCAGTAAGCGGGCTAATGAATTAATTACACAAGCCATCAACACCCCCTATGTCGTTATATGTCCTTTTACTACCCGACCTCAAAAACATTGGTCCGATGCGGGTTGGTCAGCACTCACTTCTAAATTAATCCCCACCGGACTTAAGGTCGTGATGCTGGGTGGCCCTGGTGATGTCGAGTATGCTCGACGGCTTTGCCATAATAGCGAAATTATTAACCTAGTTGGCGAAACCAAGCTGACAGAAGCCGCGCTTATTATCCAGCAAGCTAAAGCATTAATCGGTGTCGATACTGGTTTAACGCATATGGGCCATATGCATGCCATTCCCACTATTGCACTATTTGGCTCTACTCGACCTTATTTGCATACAGACACGCCCAATGGCAAGGTGATTTATCATGCCTTGCATTGCTCACCGTGCAAACGTAATCCAACATGTGGCGGCCGCTTTCAATGCCTTACTGATATTTCACCCGATGATATTATGGCGCAACTAAACCCACTACTTAACGACAATAGCCCACTGCACATGAAGGATATTGAATAATGACTCAGCCTTCAGCAGTAATAACCATTGTGCATATTGAGACAGGTATGCATCTATATGGCGGCGCTCAACAAGTTGTTTATATAATAGAAGGACTAGCCAAACGCGGTATTCGCAATATATTAATTGCCCCTCAGGGCAGCGCCATTAGTGAAATGGTGAGCGCTAACGGCAGCGCCGAAGTCATTACCACTCGCCACTCTGGCGACTTAAGTTTTGGATTTTATCGTGAAGTAAAACGGATTCTAAGTAACAATAAAGCCGATCTCGTTCATATTCATAGCCGCCGTGGTGCTGACACACTGGGTGGCTTAGCCGCTAAAGCGGTTGGGATTCCCGCCTTACTGTCACGTCGAGTCGATAACCGTGAGCACCCTCTAGCCATTCGCTTAAAATACCCTTTATACCAACATGTTATTGGTATATCGCAGGCCATCTGTAATGTGCTGGCCAACCAAGGCGTTGAACCTCAAAAACTTAGCTGCGTGCACAGTACTGTCGATACAGCTCGCTTTAATGCCACGCCAGAAGATAAAAAAAGAGCGAGGGCATCATTGGGGCATTTATTTAATATTCCTGATGATAATTTATTAATTGCGGTCGTCGCTCAGCTCATTTCACGTAAAGGCCATAAACATCTACTAGCGGTACTACCCAATATCCTGAAAAACAATTCAAAGATATCCGTGCTTATTTTTGGGCAAGGACCAGAGCGCGATACCATTGCAAAGCAAATAAGTGACTTGAATTTAAATCAGCATGTGCAATTGGCAGGCTTTTGTCCTGACCTCGATGACAATTTATCGGGTATTGATATTATTGCTCATCCCGCAGAAAAAGAAGGACTTGGCGTTGCCTTATTAAAGGCTTCAGCAGCCGGCATACCTATTGTTGCCGGTCGCGCAGGCGGCATCCCAGAAATTGTCCAAGAAGGTAAGAACGGCTTATTGTTTACCGCTAATCATCAGCCAGAATTACAGCAGGCGCTAGAAACACTTATTAACAATCCATCTATGCGTGCCGAAATGGGCAACACAGGTATACAAATTGCCAAAAATCAATTCTCGATAGACTCCATGGTCGATGGTAACCTTGCTGTTTATAACGCCATATTAAATTAAGTCAGAATCAATACCTCTTCACGCCTACTTAAAACGAGAGAATAAACAGCCAACAATGCATATTAATAAACTACCTGACTTTACCCAAACTCGGCTACTAGTGGCTGGCGACATCATGTTAGATCGCTACTGGAAAGGCGGCACAGAACGTATATCGCCTGAAGCACCAGTACCTGTTGTAAAAATTGAAGAGTTAGAAGATCGTTTAGGCGGCGCTGCAAATGTTGCCAAAAATCTTAGCACGCTTGGCTGTAAAACTGCTTTATGTGGCGTTATTGGCAATGACGAGGCTGGCGAAACAATTGCTAACTTATTAGTTAATGACGGCATTGATAACGCACTCGTTAAAAATGCTCAGATCAAAACCACGACCAAGCTACGCATCCTCAGTCGGCAACAGCAACTTATTCGTCTCGACTTTGAAGACTTTGTTGCAACTCCCGATACAGAAGAATTACTTCAGCGCTTTAAACAAAATATTGCTAATAGCGATGCGGTAGTTATTTCTGATTACAATAAAGGCGCGCTTGCGAACATTGAGCAGCTTATTATTGCAGCCAGAGAAGCCAACAAACCTATATTAATCGATCCTAAAGGCACTAACTTTGATCGCTATCAAGGCGCAACATTATTAACGCCTAACCTAAGTGAATTTGAAGCGGTTGTTGGAAAATGTACAACTGATGCAGCTATCGAAGAACATGCCCTCAAATTAATTAATGCTATTAATGTCGAAGCGCTATTAATTACTCGTAGCGAAAAAGGCATGTCGCTCTATCAACGTGATGGCACTATCACACATATTCCGACGCGCGCGAAAGAAGTCTATGATGTAACCGGTGCTGGAGATACTGTTATTGCGACTATTGCGGCGGCATTAGCCACTGGCAATAGCCTTATTGAGGCAGTAGCCTTAGCCAATATTGCTGCCGGCATTGTAGTTGGCAAACTTGGCACAGCCACCGTAGCAGCACCAGAATTACAAGAAGCACTTAACCAACAAAATCATATTACCGCTGGCATTTACCAGCAAGAAGCATTGTTAGATTTAGTGAAGCAACGCCGCAGCACTGGCGAAACAATCGTGATGACGAATGGTTGCTTTGATATTTTACACCCAGGGCATATTGCCTACTTACAAAATGCTGCATCATTAGGCGATCGATTAATTGTTGCTGTTAACTCAGATGCATCGGTAAAAGATTTAAAAGGCGATAGCCGTCCAATTAATAATTTGCAAGACAGAATGACAATGTTAGCAGCACTCGCCTGCGTTGATTGGGTTGTCGATTTTAATGAATCAACACCCGAACAATTAATTGAAGCGGTTTTACCGAATATATTGGTGAAAGGTGGCGATTATAAAGCAGAAGAAGTTGCAGGTTATCAAGCAGTCACTAAAGCGGGTGGACAAGTTATTATTGCTGATTTTGTTAACGGCTATTCAACATCATCAACTATCAAACGTATTAACAGTACAGATAAATAATTAATTTTATTTATCTGTTTTTATTTTATCTTTTTTTATTTCCAAATAGTGATTAACAAATTCGCTCAAATCATCAAAAACATCTATATTTCTAGGTGTAATATCACATTTTGTATCGCTATTTTCTAACTGTTCTAGCGTTGCCTGTCCTTTTCCCGTTAGCACTAATACAGGTTGGCAGCCCAATGCCATACCTGCCTGTAAATCACGTAAACTATCGCCGACCATAATGGCATCATGAACATCAACAGATAGCGCTTCAGAAATTTCACTGAGTAATCCAGGCTTTGGTTTTCGGCAAGCGCAATGCGCACTGGGCAAATGCGGGCAGTAAGCAATATAATCAACAGCAACATCAAACACCGCTAGTAAATCCGCCAATTTATTATGCATGGCAGATAAAGTACTTTCAGAATAATAGCCTCGACCAATACCACTTTGATTAGTAGCAATAGCCACTTTAAAGCCGGCACGCTTCAACCTTACAATAGCGTTGATAGCTCCATCAATTGGCAGCCACTCATCAACCGATTTAATATAATCAGCCGAGTCCTCATTGATCACACCATCGCGATCAAGAACAATCAGCTTTTGAGGATTGTCGTCAACTGAAAGCATTAATAATTTACGCTGTAAATTGCTGATCGATAAGATCGCAAATGGCATGACCTAAAAATGCATGCACTTCTTGAATTCTAGGCGTTTCGCCAGACGGCACACAAAAACAAATATCAGCTTCATCTTTAAGCTGCCCGCCCTTTTGGCCGGTTAGAGCAATCGTTTTACAACCGGCTATTTTAGCCAATTTCACGGCTTCAAGAATATTGGCGCTGTTACCACTCGTAGAGTAGACAATTAAAGCATCACCCGATACAGCTAACGCTTCAACTTGGCGAGCAAAAATCTGATCAAAACCAAAGTCATTACCAATAGCCGTTATTGCTGAAGTGTCTGTCGTTAAAGCAATGGCAGGTAAGCCCTTACGGGTACGCAAATAGCGACCGGTTAATTCTGCCGCAATATGCTGCGCATCGGCAGCACTACCACCATTGCCGGCCAGTAAAATTTTATTGCCACCATTAAGGACAGCAACGAGTTGTTCGGCTGCCTCAACTACCTGTTCAAGCAAGGGAGCGGATGCATTAAAGACCGCTATATGGGCTTCTAGCTGTGCATGTAAGCTTTGGTTCACGACTTTATTCTCGTTCACGACTGTTTTCTGACTCAAAATAAGTTACTCACTAAATACTTAAAATAGATTTGAAATAAATTTAACCGAGACTGCATATTAAACCGAATTCTAACACAACAAATTTCACAGCTTAAAATATCATTTTCGCTCATAATAGGTTCATGTCGACAACTCAATCAATGCCTAAATCACTCTACCACCCCAAATACGCACTTAGCTGGCTTGCGATCCTGCTGCTACGTACTGTGGCCGCACTGCCCTTTAAAGCCAAGCTCATTGCTGGTCGCTGCCTAGGCTTTCTGGTTTTTCATCTGGTTAAAAAGCGTCGCCATACTGTCCAAACCAATGTTCGACTCTGTTTTCCTGAACTGAATACTGCCCAGCAAGAAAAAATGGTACATGATATTTTTGCCGCTAATGGTATAGGTTTTTTTGAAATAGCCTGGGCTTGGTGGGCGAACATCGACGACATCAAAAACCGCTATGACATTGAGGGCCTTGAACATATTGACGCTGCGAAAGCCGATGGCAGTGGCGTATTATTAGTGGGAGCTCACTTTGTCCACCTAGACCTCTGTGGGCTCATGACCAATCATAGTTCTCCAATAAGTGTCATTTATCGCAAAAACAATAACCCTGTCTTCGAATATATAATCACCAAAGGCCGTGAACGTTTTTTTGAGCATGTTATAGAGCGCTCAGATATGCGAAATATTGTCCGTAAGTTACGCGAAGGGAAAACTATCTGGTACTCACCCGATCAAGACTTTGGGCGTGACCAAGCCGTATTTGCCCCCTTTTTCGGCGTTGAAGCGGCGACTTTAGTCAGCACGTCTCGACTAGCAAAAATGGGCCGAGCCAAACCTGTGGGTATTGCGCATTATCGTGACCCCATCACGCATCGATACCGCATTATAATAAGTCCTGTTAATACTGCTTTTCCAACCGGTGATGACCATAAAGACGCCGTCATTATTAATACCATGCTTGAAAAAGCCATTCGTATGCAACCCGAGCAGTATATGTGGGTGCATCGACGATTTAAAACAAGACCAGAAGGTGAGCCATCGCTCTATTAATGGCTAATCTTCCCTGTCATTGACATGAGTGGCTGTCGGTAATATCTCTCATAGGTTAATGCTTCTAGGGATGGGCAACACTCATAATCTCCAATATAATCTAGCACTGACTAGCCTTCGATCAACATGGTCGCGAGGGCTAACAACAATCTCTGTAAGGCAGTATTCTCTCTATAAGATACGCCATTCCAGCGCGCTCAATAAAACCGACAAGACTCACGCTTGCGGGTAAAAATTTTAGGATCGAGTTAATGGCGAATTACCATATAAGTTCAGATGTACTGCCAACATTGGCAGAGTTTTCATTGCCCGACGAGTTGGGTTTCGGTGAAGTCAAAGTCCCTATTATGTATCGAGCAGACTATGCTGATGGCGTTTGGCAACCTGCAGAGTTAACGCCTTATGGCAATATTGAAATCGATCCTGCGGCGAAAGTACTGCATTATGCTCAAGAAGTATTTGAAGGACTTAAAGCCTATAAAGTGGGTGATGGCCGCGCAAACTTCTTCCGCCCATTAGAAAATCTCAAGCGCATGAATATGTCATCTGCACGCATGTGTATGATTGAGATTCCTGCAGATATCTATATGGATGGCATTGGCCTAATGACAGCATATAGTGAGCCATTCATCCCTAACGGGTCTGGCAAGTCACTGTATTTAAGACCATTTTTAATTGGAACACGCTCAAATTTAGGTATGGGTGTATCTGATACCTTTACTTTTATGGTTATCGCTAGCCCATCAGCTATTTATCATGCTGGCCATATGAAAATCCAGATAGAGCGTGAAGCCTGTCGCGCAGCGCGTGGCGGTACCGGCGCAGCAAAAACTGGCGGCAACTATGCTGCATCACTTCAATCGGCACAAAATGTTCAACGTCGCGGCTATGATCAATCGTTATGGCTAGACCCCATCGAAATGAAGTACATCGAAGAATTGTCTGGAATGAATTTCTTTATTCTGCAAAACGGTGAGCTACATACACCTAAGCTGAATGGCTCGTTTTTGGCGGGCATCACGCGAGATTCGATTATTTCATTAGCTCGACACAAAGGTATAACTGTTGTTGAACGTGACATTCCGATTCAAGAAGTATTAACCGGTATTCAGTCGGGCGCGGTGAGTGAGATATTTGCTTGCGGTACTGCTGCAATTGTTAGCCCTGTTAGCGTTATCGCTGATGCCGACGGGACCAACTATGCTGTGAACAAAGTCGATGAGCTTGCAGCGACATTACGACAATCATTACTCGCCATCCAAGAGCAACGTGAGGTTGATCCTTTTTCGTGGACTCAAGAAGTAGCCGAGCAATACAGCCCTGCCTATATTGAACAAAGCTAACGCTAGCTGGGCGTGAAAAATCGCGCCCACAGCTGGCTAACTTGCTGCTGATAAGTTGCAAAAATATCCACTGAGGTCGTTTCTTTTTGCTGCTTCAACGCCGACAAATGCGCCGCCGCTCGATAATCCTGATACGCGACTGTCAACTGCTCAGCTTCTTGCTCGCTGAGTAAACCCACCTCCGACAATACTTCTATGAGCCGAATGTTATCGGTCCAATCCGCCAGCCGTGGATAAGCTATTCCGTTAGCCAGCACTAAATACTGTACCAAAAATTCAATATCAACAATGCCACCTTGGCCCTGCTTAATATTAAACGCTTCTACCGATGCGCCAGAAACTAATCTTTCTGATCGCTTAGTTGGATTTAAGTGTTCACGCATTTTTTCACGCATATCAACAATATCTGTATGCAAGCGACCCACATCTCTCTCGCTACAAATCAATGCTTTTCGTAACTCAGAAAACCGCTTAATTAAAGCAGGGGCACCCGCTACTGCTCGCGCACGAACCAATGCCTGATGCTCCCAAGTCCAGGCGCTCTCTTCTTGGTAACGTTTAAAGGCATCAAAGCCCGACACTAATAAACCTGATGCGCCCGATGGCCGTAAACGCATATCCACTTCATAAAGCGCGCCGCTAACGGTTTGCGCCGTTAAAATATGAATAATTTTTTGACCCAAGCGCGTAAAGAAAACTGAATGAGTAATCGCTTTTTGATTCTCTGTCGCTAAAGTCTCAGCTTGGCTATCGACATCATGAATAAAAACCAAATCTAAATCAGAAGCCGGCCCTAATTCAATACCGCCCAACTTGCCATAGCCCACAATAATAAAATGCTGACTACCTTCATTCACTTGAGCAACTAAACTATCGGGTTTATCTAAACCTGGCCCTACACTTGGCATGCCATGCTTTTCTACCATTGCCTGCCATGCAATTTCCAAAACAGCTTGTAAAATAACTTCGGCTAAAAAAGTCAGATAATCTGATATTTTCATTAATGGTAAGGCGCCACTTATTTGGCAAGCAGCAACACGCAAACCATGCGCTAACTTGAAGTGACGCAACACATCCATCGCCGTTTCTAAATCATCACTTTGAACGCGCAGCAATTGCTGACGTAACTGATCGGCTAATTCAGCACCGGATGGCACTACATATAAATTACGATTATCAAGTAGCTCATCAAGCAACGATGGATATCTGGCTAACTGCTCAGAAATCCATTTACTGGCATAACATAATTCAACTAACTGCTTAAGCGCTTTTGGCGTTTCAATCAATAATGCTAGATAAGCCGTGCGACGTAATACGGACTCAATAAATGGCATGACGCGCTGCAATGCGATAAAGGGCTCATCAACTTGATTACATAAATATAATAGCAAAGGCATTAATTTATCTAATCGATCACGGCCTTGCTTTTCCATACTTAGTAATTTACGACTAGACCTAAAGCTCGCTAATAATTTTATTTGTTCATCATTAATAGCTATTAATTCATTTTTATATTCATCATTATTTTCAGCGCTTGCAAAAACATTATCTGTCGCTGGCTCAATCACATCGAGATTATCTGACAACCAAAACCATCGCCAAAAAATTAATAATTCAGCTTGCTCATCATCTTCTGCTAATGCGTCTTCATCACTAGTAACAATAGAAGAAAAAACCTCACTGACATTATCTCGATGCTGCCTCAAAACTTGATCGAATTTTTCAATACTCTCGCAATCTAAGGCAAACGCCAACCTCTCAAGCGAAAGAGAATCACTGGGAAGATTTTGCGTTTGCTCATCTCGCCAGCCTTGCAAAGCATGCTCGGTATTCCGCAAAAAATGATAGGCCTCTGAAAGCTTATTAGTTTCTATAACAGATAAGCATTCTGCTTGATTTAACAGCGGTAGCATCTGTAATAAATTAGGCTGCTGGAAGTCTGTGAGCCTTCCGCCATGTATTAACTGAAATGACTGAACAATAAATTCAATTTCACGAATACCGCCCGCCCCTAGCTTTATATTTTTAGATAAATTTTGTCGCTTAACTTGCTGCTCAATTAATTTTTTCATGTCGCGCAGAGCATCAATCGCACCAAAATCTAAGTAGCGGCGATACACGAAAGGTCTCAAGCTCTTCATTAGCAGCTGGCCTGCTGCAATATCACCAGCAACAACGCGCGCCTTCACCATGGCGTAACGCTCCCATTCACGACCATGTTGCTGATAGTAATCTTCCATCGCATCAAAACTTAATGCTAACGGACCACTTTGACCATTCGGCCGTAAACGCATATCAACGCGAAACACAAAGCCATCGACAGTACGACTATCAATGACTCGAATTAACATTTTACCTAGACGAGTAAAAAACTCCTGATTGCTTATCGGCCGAGTGGCATGATTGGTTTCACCCGATTCAGGAAAGGCAAAAATCAAATCGATATCAGAGGATAAATTTAATTCATAGGCACCGAGCTTTCCCATGCCTAAAACAATTAATTGCTGAGGCAGCTGACTCTCTGCACCTATAGGCTGTCCATACTGCTCAGCCATATGAACATGGATAACAGTAAGAGCTTCGTCAATGCAACTTCCTGCCAACAACGATAAATCCAGTGTTGTCTCTTGCATGTTCGACAAACGATTAAGGTCACGCCAAATAATACGTTGCATTTCACGTTGTCGATAACACCGTAAAAGTGGAAGTAAATCTTCTTCTA
>Ga0115548_1000730_pt1 | contig 18691 bp, 3 predicted proteins | sample COGITO_mtgs_1004_4_FD_87187 | JGI IMG/M metagenome (GOLD analysis project Ga0115548, IMG submission 87187) | Pelagic marine microbial communities from North Sea - COGITO_mtgs_100423 | ecosystem: Environmental > Aquatic > Marine > Epipelagic | place: Germany:Helgoland, sampling site Kabeltonne...
TTGAAATAGATGAATAGAGCCATCCGCCATATATATAAGTTACTCCTCTTGGTAATAATGGTGTATTGGTTCCTGATAATCCAATGGCATCGAATCGTTCAAAAATATTATTTGCCTCTTGGTCGTTTGTTAAAACAATTAGATCATCCTTTTTGGATATATCCTGAGGTTTCTTTACAACTTTTATATCATCAGCAAATTCAACCTGTGAACGAAATAAAACATCTTTCTTCAATGAGACGAAACCTTCCTCAATCTTATTATCGACACAAACCGATTGTACACCGTCATTATCAGTAGTTGACCATGCTTTGGTAATTTGTTCTTGGGCTTTTTTAGCTAATGCTTCTAGTTCTCCGTCATTTCTTTTTAAGCCCGTCAAATCAAGAATTTTCATTTGGTGTACTATAATTTTCTTATCTATTAGATCTGCTTTTCTAAAGCTAATAGCCCGTAGTTTTACATAATGTCCATCAACTTTTCTATATTTCGTTGTTTTTACTTCAATCCAATTGCCATCTGGATCTCCAATCCAAATAGGCGCATTAACCGAATAATTATATGGTGATAGACCAGGTCCTTTAATGCTTTCTGCATCCACACTCAACCATCTCCCTAATCTTCCATCATAAATCCTTGCTCCAAAATCATAGGCATCATTATAGGTTTCCTTATCCCTTTCTTTACCATTAAACCCGTATTGATACCCCTCATCCGCTTTCACCCAACTCCTTTCCTCTATTTGGCTTCCAAAAGCATAGTAATCGGTTACAGAGCTGATGTAAGGTTGGTAATGGGTGTAAAGATACCCTCCTTTGGCTGCCCAACTGGGTACTTGCCCTAGTTTGCGGTCTTGGATGGTGGCGAGGACATTGCCGAGATGGTTGGTAAGTTCATATTGTTTGCACCCGCGGAGCAGTGAGCAGTGGTTAGTAGTTAGTAGATAGTTTGTAGGCGCAGAGGTTGAAACAATGTTGAATTCTCCTGTTTGTTGGTCAAATTCATTGCCTTGTTCTAAATCTAAAGTTAAATCTGCCAACAAAACATTTTCATTTTGGACACCCACTCTTGAGGAACCATAGATGCTCCAACTGCTGACATGCAGTTGTGCAATGGCTTGTGAGGGGTCTGGCAATAAATAACTTTCTGAATAATTTGCCATTACATTGCCACTGGGGTCATACACATAATAAGTTGTTTTCCATTGCTCTTGCGTGGCTAATTGTCCACTTACTTTGGGCTTAATCAACTTCCACATTCTGTGCCCTACAGCATCATATCCAAACTCCATATCGGGCTTGTCGCTGCCATTGGCTCTAGTAATTGCATCCACTTTTCCTTTACTATTCCAAACAATGCTTGCAATTTCTTCGGCATCATCTCGCACTAAATTTCCCAATTCATCATAACCATAATTGTTTGCTTGGTTAATGGTGGCAGGTGTTGCCGTAAACGTACCTTGGTCATCAACATCGCTGTTATAGTTGGTTGGAGTAACCCCATCGTTTACATGATATAATTTGTTGCTTTCCAATTGACTCCAATTAAAGTTGTGAGTACTGCTATTGTGGTTGATACTAATAGCAAAATTACGTACATCATAGCGGTAATCCAAATTGTCCATAACAATATTACCGGGTATGCTAGAACCTCCATTTCTGTTTAAATGAATAATGTTCCCATTGGCATCATAGCCAAAATCTTCATAAAAAGGGTTGCCAGATAAACCTCCTGAACTCCAATAATTACCTGTCAAATTGGTCATTACTTTGTGCTGGGTTATACGGTTCAGTTGGTCATAATGATACACATTACCATACATTTCCCCCTGCACTTGTCGGCTAGTGCCATAAGGTGTTCCTTTGGGCAAACTGGTTCCCATCATAGCTATATTGCCATTGTATAAACTTCGGTAATCAGTAGATGCACTGCCCAACATCGGTTCTATAGCATCATTGCTCACAGATTGATAATCTTCCTCATGATATGATAAGTAATAACTAAAAGCATCTCTGGCTACATAATGATGCGGATTGGGGTACAGATTTGAATTCAATTGTATTGAATTTCCATCGCCATCCCTGCCCATATCTTCTTGCATGATTAAATTTGAACCGTTTACTGCTTTTATCCAACCTTGCAAATTATAGGCATAATCAATTCCCTGTACTCGGAGTTCTCCCAACTCTGTTCTGCCCAATGTGCCGTGCAAAGTATAATCATAGCGTACATCAGATTCATAATGAATGTTATCTCTTGAGGTGTAAGCAGCTTTGAGCCTGTTGTCTCCATCATATTGGTAGCGATGATAAAACTGGTCTAGCTGCCCTTTTTGATAGGCCACAGAAAGTACCTTACCTGAAATCAATTCATACTCATACTCCAAATTAAAAAGACCTTTTTCAAAGCGGTCTAATTTGGGGATATGCTGCAACACTTGTTTTGCCATTCCATGGATATCATAACTGTAATACAAAGCATGGTCATAAGTTAAATCATTGCCATCATCCACTTTTTCAGTGGTTAAAGTGGCAACCCTATTGTGCAGATAAGTAGGGCTTAAAGTAAAGCCCGATAATGCCACCGTATTATTCAGCGAAGCATTGTAATAAGTTTTGCTCACTTCAAAATGATTGCCAGTTGCTAGCCAACTGCTAAAAGCCGCTTGGTTATAGGTTTTTTCTTCCATGGGTAAAACAAGTGGTACATTTCCTGTTGTCATACCTTCCTCATTTAGTCGTCCTAGTCCATCGTAAATTGCATAACGATAAACGTCTAAATTGATGTCCTTTTGGTTTTGAGAGGAAATCAATCTTCCTAGGACATCATAATACATCTTCCCTATTCCCGCATCTGGACTCTGGGTAATATATAATGCACCCATGCTGTTGTATTGGTACTGGGTAATTAAATGATGATAGGTTTGTGCTTTGGGTAGGCTATTATTGGCACGGTATTCCGCTGCCATAGCTATTCTTAGGTTTGCTAAATTTTGTCTATCAATTGCAGCAATGGTATTGTTGCCAATATCTACTCCTTCAGGTGGAACGGTTTTTATCAATTGCCCTGCTCGGTCATAATAATACAAAGTATAGTGCTGTTGTTTGGATTTGTACTGCACATTAAACCTTTCTGGCGTTGCCATACAGCGTTTGGTGTAGGCAGAATCAAACCATATCATGCGTTCATTCAAATACGCATCATACCGTATCAAAGCATTGGCGAAAGCAGTTTCTTTGTCCACCGCTGCACAAGGTTCTGGGTCTATTTTAATCGGTGCGTAAGGGATATTGCACAGTTTAGCACAACCCAAACAAGGCACTTGGCTCACCAAGCCGGAAGATAGTTCTCCTATCATGGTTACGGTGTCATAGCAATAATATTTATTATCTTGAATCTCATAATAATTCGGACAATATGTCTTTTCACTCCAATATTTGTTGGGTCTTTTATAAATTGCATCCACCAAATATCTTGTATTGGGTTCACAACCCACATTAGGTGCCAGTCGTAAATTGGTAAAGGATAAAATTTCTCCAAAATTCCATGCGGCATTGTCATTGGGAAAACTTAAAGTAGCATTGAGTAAATACCCAGAGGCATCATATATTTTCATTGCCATTTTCGGCATTTTATATTCTGTTATTTTCCATTTTAAGTTGGCGCTATCACCACGCCCTTGTTTGCCATAGAGAGAAGAACTAGAGAAAGATTTGAAATCATAAGCACTGCCAGCAGTATTTCCTTTAATATACCAACTGTAATTTTTCAAGTAATCGGGTAGTGGCTTTTTGGTTACATCATTTAGAAACACCAACCAGTCATTCATAAAAGTATCATTGGCACGGTAGCAATTGGGGCAAGGAGTAGGTACAGGAATGTGCGGTACACGTGTGTACATACAATCAAAAATATCTCCTCTAACCCAATCCAAAATACTCGGTGTTGGGGTACAAGGCCCTAAAGTAGTATTCAAAAAGTTGGTAAAATCATTGGTCCATGTTTGCAAACTAGGACTTAAAGAAGCTACATCTCCAAAATCTTGATAGCTGATAACTTTAAAATACAAATCCATCAGCATATCAACGTTTGGTTTGGTTGCGTTAAAGGCAGCATTGGGATTGGTGGCTAAAAAATTACGCATCAACAATACTATGGAATCACAAGAAAGTTTGCGCAAACAAGTTGGAGGAGGTGGTGGTGGCTCTGTGCAAAACTCTGCCATATTCAAATAATAAGACAAAGATTTTTTAGCAGTACCCACTGGACAGACTGCAAATGCATCATTTAAAGCAGTGTACAAAATTTTCAATGCTTGCTCATCTGGCGTACTCGCAACACCATCAAAATAATCTCCTGCACCAGGAGACCACATGTTATCTCTAGCAACAACACCGCGCATATAATTTAATGCACCAAAAACATTGACATCTGTTTGGTCTAAACCCGCCAATACACCATTGACACGAATACCTACACCATTATGACTACTTTTAGCAATAGCCAACAACATTCTGCGCACATCCATACAACTAAATTTTGGACATGGAGCTGGGGGTGGTGAACACAGCAAGCTTCTAGGCACCAATAAATTCATATCTTCCGCATACTCTTTTAGGTTTTCTGCTGCTACAAAATTCCAATGCGTTAAGGGAGAAAAACTTTGACTGGTATTACCATCTCTATCCTTTTCTTCTCCGGTTTGCCATAGTTTATCGCACTCATTTAATAAATTTACTGCATCCGGTAAGATTACATTTTTAACTATGTTCAAATACTGCTTAAAATCATAGCCACTGCCCATACCCCCAGCTGCTATCCAATCCAGTTCAAATTGCTTCAATTTTTTACAGGCGCAGGTATCCATAGGGTCTTTTGGTTGTGAAGGAACAGGCTCGCAGGGAGCATCGCCTAAAGTTACGTAGCTAGTATTTTCAGGATCCATGTTCATCTGATTGTTGATGAAAGTTATGTGTGTGTTATCAAATTGTTGGTTGTAATCAAACTCATTAGCTCCAAGTGTGCAGGGTTCATTAGGAGGAGACATTTGCTTTTTCCAAAGTTTGCAACACACTTTTTGCAGGTCAGAAAAATTCCATAAAGGATTCCAAGAAGGTGTGTACATGGAAGAATATAAATTTTCAGGTGACATCCCTCCACTTAAACCTTCATTCATCGCCTTTTGAACACTCAATATTTTGCTACAATTACAAGCAATATTCTCCGCTGGGGTTGGATTTTCAGGAGGGGTTAATGGCATTGCGTAAATGGAAGGTGTATTATTTAAACTGGCATAAATGTTCTCATTATTTAGGGTTATGTTAGGGTTTAACCATGCTCTTTCTTCTTTGCTTAAAATAAGCTCTGTGCTCTTGCTTTTTTCAGTTGGTATCAATTGTTTTACCCAATATTCTTGACCTAGTGTATTGGTAAAGACTGGCGGTGTTAAGGCTGCAAGATAGGTTCCTTGTGCCAATCTGTCGATACCTATTATTCGCCATTTATAAGCCCATGGATAAGCTCCATAACCAATACATTCTTTAGCAAAGCTATCATAATCTGTAAATTCTCTATTAAAACCCAGTTTGCGGTTTAAAAAATTAGTAAGCAATTGTTGATATAAAGTACTATCACTCGCAGTATCCATCAATGTGCCATACTTTTTAAAATATGCAATAACAGGTTTTTCTAGATCCTTGCAATCAATACAATTTTGGCATTTAAAAGAATCAGGTAAAACATAAGTGGCTAATTTTGCTGCTTTCAGCTCGGGTGAATCAGTTGCACAAATACAATCCTCTAGTCGTTCGCCTTTTGCCACTAAATTTGGACATTGCTTACTTTTCCATTTTATAGAATCACAGGCACAAGTATCTGCACTGGGTTTGTTATAGGCTAAATAATCATGTCCATAAGCCCCAGGAAATTCTATCAAAGCATCATCACAAATTCCTGCAACAAAATAATTTGCTCCTAAATGAATTTTCAATACTGCATCCAAATCTGCAAATGGATAGGTAGGGTTGGTAGCATTATAAGGGGCTCTTGTTACCGCACCATAAGGGTTTTCAAAATCACAACCACTTTTACACAATTTTTCTAAGTCTATTCGTAAATCTGTATAAGGCACTTGATTAGCATCATTTCTTAAGGCAGCTATTGCAGGACAGTCTTTCATATCTTGCAGCCAATAATCTACATTGGCTTTACATTGACTAGCGCAATGGTCTAACAACTCAGCGTCCAGTTTCCCCTCTAGGGTTTCTTTATCCGTATCCTTGTCTACATCCTCCCAACGACCCCCATTGTTATTGTTAATGGCAGTATTTCCAAATAATTCATTGATTGTTGGGTTAAAACGAATCTGCTTATTAAACGTGTAAATGGCATCAGGGTTGTCATCATCGCAAGTTTGGGTTAGCCTACAAGTTTGGGTGTAATAATCTTTCAGCCATTCTCTTTTAGCATCTAAATAAAATGCTCTTAACATCGGCCAAAACACATTATCAATACAAGTATCTACTTGACCAGGTTGTAAACCCTTAGATGAACGATACCCTTCATAAACTTCCCAAATAGATTTGTAAATATAGATATTGGGTGTACCTTGAATAGTTATTTTTTGATAAGCTGACAGTTCCTGCTGCAATTTATCTGAATAGTAATAGAAATTTTGCGTTTGGGATTCCCAATAAGTTTGATAAAAAGTAGTTTGTATAATTGGGTCACGAATAGGATTTACCTCTTGAGTGCTATAATCTAAAGTAACGCTACTACCTAGATGTGTAACTGAGCCCAAGGAAGTCATCCCTAATGGATTGAAATACCCCTTTTTAACAGCTATTGCCGCAGACTCTGTCATTATCATGTCCAAATCATATTGATAGGTAGCTTCAATAACCTTGCATGCTTTGTATGAACAAAACTCAGGATGATGATACACCAAACTGTATGCCCATGACGCTTGCCACGATTTGATAAACAACTCAATATTCGCTAAATCTTGAGGATTAGCATAAGTCTTTCCATCTATTATGACAAAAGAAGCTCCAGATATTATTTGACTGGCATCGCCATCATTAATTAATACATAAGCACGAGAACCATTTTCATCTTTATAGTAAGGTTGATTGTCCCTATGGTCTTTGGGATTACGCCACGATTTGTTTACAGCACCATCATTACAAGCCCATACTCCTAAAGTTCCTAACACTGAAGGATGTGGTTGACTCGCAGTAATATTTCCGTTTTCATCAAAGTCTTTATAAATAGCATATTGACCTCCAGGAGATACGTCAATCAACATTAATTTATACGCGATATCACAAGGAGTCATTTTTTCTATACAAGCATATTCACACAATGAATCCATTTCATTCATCTCTTTTTTCAATGTTAAGTATGGAATGTAGGTGGTTGAATCCAATGTATTATCAATTACAAATTGTTTAAGCGTATCTCGCTTTAAACTCATTTTCACTTTTTCAGCTTCACATTCTTCACAACTCATAGGGCATGGTATGCCAGCATTTTCTAATTCATCTCTAAAAAAATCATTCAAATGCCACCCACAAGCACTGTCGCTTAAATAGGCTTCGCGCTGTGCATCCATTGCAGCTTTGCTGATTTTCAAGGACTTGTGCACCGTATATTCTCCAATAGGCAACACAATTTTTAAGGGCGTTGTAAAAAGTTTAAAGGTGATAAAAGAATCACATTTAAAGGTATCTATCAATCCTAAGTACTGCGTAAGAGGGCCACTGGGTATCATTTCCTTACCTGTTGCGACATCCTTTATACTCATCGTAAGGTCATATGCACATTGTAAACACAAGCTATCACAATCAGTACTTAATGCCAATCTATCTAGCTCATAGTCAAATGTCCATGTATCTATTTCACTTACCAAAATATGATGAGCCACTTCTTTCAATAGGCTGTTCGCATCTACGGTGGTATTTAATATGGGAGCTGTAAATTGCATCCCTTGACCACTTGTAGGCAATGCATCCAAATTGGTAGGTACTCCTCCTGCAAGTGCTGTGGCAATGGTATTTCCACTTAAGTCAATATAGGCAATACTAATTTGTCCATTAGGATCCTTGGTCATCACTTTCTTATAGTATTGATGATCACCAATCTCATTACCAAAAAGAACATCCAGTTCTGCTTGCATTGGCGTTCCATCAAAAACTTGAACAGCATGTCCTGTTTCCCATTGTCCAGTGCTATTATATGCATCCAGTTGATGTGTCTTACCAACTTGACCAATTCTTATCGCCCTGCCAGTTGCATCTCTGGTGAATTCTGTTTGCGCAAATGCATAGCCATCCGCTTTAGGAATATACCGATGCATCATTTTTTCGGAATTGCTCAAATCACTCATTCCCTGAATAAAACTTTGACCATAGGATGAATAATATAAATTAGCGCCAAAATTTTCAGTCATGGCCTTTACCTGAATCTCGTCCGTACTGCTATAATTAAGGTCAAAATCTGTATATTCATATTCACTATTTGAAATATCTCTATTAAATACATTTCGGTGCTCAAAACCTAACAAATCTAATGCTGGAGCCGGCATTACTTGCACTGCTTGTCTTCCAAAATAATCAAATATGGCCTGAGAAACCATTACAGTATTGTTACTGTTTTGATAAACCAAAGCTTGTCGCTCGCGCATAAGCCCATCATAATAGCCTAAACTATTGTGCGTTTGTGCCCCTTCTGTAAACTGAACACTATAATACCAATTTTTATCTGCATCAATATTCAATGTTTGAATGGCAAAAAGACCCATTGCAGCTCCTGAATAAGGCATAAATATATTTGCCCCGAGTACATCAAGTTTCAAAAAATCAGGTACAGACCAAGGACTGTAACATGTTTTATCCAAGTCCGTAATATCAACCCCTTTTGCCCTAACTCTGCAAATTAGAATTCCATCTGGAAAAATATCTGGAATTTCAAGATTATTGGCATTTCTTACCTCTACTATATTGGCATCATGCTTAAAGTCTAAGTAATTTAAACCAACAAGTGATAAATCTGGAGATTGACCTTGAATTGTTTCAATAAATTTGTAACTAACTTCATAAGTTTCTGCCCCAATAATTGGATCCCAAATAAAATCATAATAAGGCAGTTTTTTTCCAGTTGTACTATAGGTTTTTCTCGTTATGGAAATAGGTTCAGCGTACTTATTTGCTAAGCTTTCATAGCGCTCTACGTCAACTGTCAACTCCATTTGTAAATTGGGAAGTGTAGAATTTGGGTAAGTTACCCCTAAGATGGAATTGGTTATGTTGACGGCAGTTATTTTTATCCTAAGCTTCACAGCCCCAGGATAAGTTCTGGTTACTTTATCAATTTCTTTGGCTCCAGCAGCAGTATCATAATACAACTCAAAGGACTGTGTAACCTTCTGACTTGAATCAATACCAGGTAGACCTGGGATGTATTTATAAACCGTAATTTCAGCAATAACCTCAATATTACATTTATCCGGAACAAAAATTAAATTACTACGATCTATCCAAATCTGAGCCTTTCCTAAAGTAGTTTTATTATAAAAGGAGTTCATCCACGTGGTCGTTGCATAAGTGAGATATTTCTCATCTTGAACTGAATCCGAAGGTGCACTCGAAGGCAAGTTCTTGACACCACTGGTAAAGGTCTTTTTGTAAGCATAGGATTGAGTACTAATGAAAAGGACAAAGGCAAGTAAGAGTATGTGTTTATGCTTCATAATTTCTATAGTTTTATTAATTGATAACCTTTTTGGATTAAGCCATTTTGTAATTCTTCTTTTTTTAACCAGTAATTGTAATGCTTGAGCGTATTTGCTTGCAATGGACCTAAAACCATAACCGACTTATAAACTCCCATCTTTTCTAGGTCATTCTCATCTTCATTGTCAGGTAAGGTCTCTATTATCTCAATGCGCTCTAAGTTATTTCCTGAGTCCGAAAACCATAGGTTTTGAACCCCTAAATCCGTATAAATATGCAATACTATTTGATTGCTATTGATAATTTCCCAGCGCGTTGAATCTTCTGTTGTGCTGGCATTTTGTAATTGTTCTTTGAGCCGTTTATTGTTTTTTGCATTGGGGTGAGATGCTGCCTTTGGGTAATTACCTCTGTAATACAATACCAATTGATCTTCGGGCATTTCAACAATGGCTTTATTGCCAAATTGATAGATGTAAATTACATCAGGATAATAAATTTGCTCCGTATCTTTTAAAATGGACCAATAAAAATCAAAATCCTCCAATAAAACCCCATCCTTAAACTGTGTTTGCCGAATCGTATAAGCTGCACTATCACCCGATTTTTTCAAAGTGCGTAGGGCATTCTGCTGCATAAGACTATCATTGGCATTTAAACCAAAAAACCAAAGGCACAAAATTGATATGAAGAAAGACTTAATCATTACTTTCTAATTACATTTCCCCTTTGCTCATCAATAGTAAAAATACCTCTTTCTGTCTCTACTTTTTTGCGGATTAGTTTTCCCTCTGAATCATATTCCATAAATGTCGCAAAATTGTTAGCATCCAAAGTTGCCATAATTCTGAAAGTTGTATAGTCATATACATACGATTGCATAATGGCATCGATCGGATGAATTCTTAAATCATCCAAATAGCAGGGTTGATGTGCTTGGTTTGTGGTAACATGATTTATAAAATCGAGATACCTTAAATTACCACTGCTTAATGTGAATTTTATGCAAACCCTTCTCCAGCCATTTACAACAATAGACCCTCCCATTTCTGTATAAGGAATGATTTGTTTCATTTGATTTTTCAACTGGAAAGAGAATTGACCATAGGCCGTTTCTTTTACCCACACCGAAAGCATATAGGTTTTACCTGCTTCTGTTGTAAAGTTTTTAATAATGTGAGCATCATTTACATAATACTTATTCCAAGGTCTTGTACCATTATCACTATCAATAATAGTAGTATTATCTCTAAAATATATACTCGTTAAACCAGCCCCTAAACGCAACGATTTTCTACCTGTATGTGATTGTCTTTCACTTACAGTATTTCCGTTGGCTATTAAAGCATACGCAATTGGCCAATGACGATGCATTTGACTAAACATTACATCAAAGACGGATAGTTTTTGATTTACAGGACCGTATGGACATGGTGAGCAGCTGGGATTTATGTCCTTTCCACAAGCGGCTATAAAGCTTTGCATGGTATCTATATCTTCAAAAGATTCATACAATGAATTGCAATATTTACTATTGGCTACAGTAGCAATCGGGTATTTTTGATTAAAGCCAAATAAAATACTGTTTTTTATACCTAATGCATTTATAGATTCTAATCCATTACCAAAATTGTCTGCAACCGTAATTGAATCCTTCCACGTCCACGGATTTAAAATATCCTGTACATCATTGGGTATCCAACTGTTACTCACGAACCTCCAAAAAGGTTTAAAACCGTTTATTTGACCAGCAGTACGCATATCAATGGTGTTTGCATCCCCAGAAACTGTTTCATTTTGTATGCGTGCTAGTTTACTTTTCTTTTTTTCATAGTAAACAAATTCGCTGTGTTGATTCCATACCCCTCTTATTCCCAAAACAAATGGGTTGCGTATCGCACTAAAACTATACTGTAAATCACTATAATAACTAAACAATTCTGCATAAGGATTCTCTGGTGGAGGTTGATAGCAAGACCCAGGTATTACTGTTGCGTACTGATAATGTAATGTGGTATAATAGTTACTTGTTATATATTGATAGGGTGCAGGGACTCTCTCCTCTGGATAATTATCCCACATTGATTTTATAAATAGCCCACTAGAACTAGTAGCAGAAGTTTGATTGGAGTAAAAATCTCTGCCAAATGAAGTAAGATTATTAGTAATTGTGTCTACAGGAATTCTTTCGCATTTTATCCCAAAACAATAAGCAATGGGGTTGAGAATTTGCCTAAAATCTCTGTAAGTAATTGCACTAGCACTCAAAACCCGCTCTGGATCCATGGTAAATGTGTTGGAGGTGTAGTCAATAGGATTTTTAATACAGGTTATTTGCTCCGCATTCGCTTGTAGTAAATTACGATTACCCGACCGTTTAATCTTAACTAAATACTTTCCAGCTGCAACAAAGACCCCCGCAGAATTTATAAGACTTATATCTCCATTATAATTATCCAATGCCCAAAAAATACTGGGTGTACTTACAATTGAATACTGAGCAATTTGTGAAGGATTGAAAAATAAATTCTGTATTTTCATTAAAAAGGCCTGTTTCGCATTTCCTGGTGGGTTGCTTGGATAGATAAACTCACTCCAGAAATTTGAATTGGTTGAATATACCATGAGTTCATCTCCTGGACGTATTAAATTTTCAGGATTCGTAGTTCTCCCATTGGCATCTACTTCCAAAGTTAGCACTGCATCTGCATTTTGATAGGCCCCTGACATTCCTTGATACATCCAATGAGCTGGTTTGGAGAAATTATAGACCAATTCCCCAAACTCATTTTTAGTTCCACTCAGCAGAACATTTCCTGTTAATGCATCCCATGCAACATTGTGAGTTTTGGTGGTGGCTCCTTTGTCTGTAACTATAATAGAATCCAGAATTCCTACTCTACTTATTTCTTTGGTGTAAATGAACATTTTTGCTTCATTCCGCACCATTTGATAACTCGGAAATACAGTGGGTACAGGTATTGGTATTCCGCCACTAGTTAATATTGTTAAATCAATATCCGCCCCAACATCATTTTTAACGGAAACTGCTTTTGTAGCATAAAAGGTAGGGTCTATATTTACCCCTGCTTCTACAGTCGCTACAGTGCCATCCGGTCTTAACACATCAATTTTGTTTTTTAAACGACCAGGCGCATATTCGCGATACTTATATGTTGTTGATGATATAGGTGAGGTTGAACTTTCAGCAAAGCTTTTTACAGATTTTGGTTTTCCATGCATGTCATTCACCTCTATGCTGATTCCTTGAGAAGCAATGGCATACCCTAAGGTAACCCCAATATCCAAACCAAATTTTAGTTTACTCAATTTGTTTTTCCCATCTTTTGATGCAGCTTCTTTTGCTCTTGAATTTAAATGTCCTTTTGGAGACTTAATGATATTTGGTTTAAAGTCAACTGATGTCTCTTCACTTCTCGTGGGGTAATCATAGGCCGTGTAAAATTCAAACTCACTGCTGCCATTTCCATGCCTTTTAATAGCACTATTTGTTACTTTTGTCTTTACAGTAACCTTTCTATAACCCACACTTGCCGATGGATAAAAGGCTTCTCCAATTGGATCTAAGTCATATGATACTGTTTTGGGGCCTGTATTCAACATTCCTCGTTTTATAGCTTGATAATGTCGAGGCATCTTAAATGGATTTTCGTCACCTCCACTCAAAGGTTCATAAGAAGCAACACCACTACTAAATGTTTGTCCGTTCTCAGACATATTATATTCGTATTGCGTAGTATAAACAGCACTATTAGCTCCTGAGTTAAACGTATTCCAATTATCATAAACTGAGACTTCTTTTACTCGGTGTCCGCCACCAAGTTTTGTTTTGCTAGGAGGCATAACACGAATAAAGGATTGGGCTGTATTTACTTTGGAAGCATACAGTTTTCCTCTAAAATAATCGGTTGAGCCTTTAATCTGTTTATGAAAACCCTTTAGTATTCCAAAAAATAAATTTAATACTGTCCTAATGTTGAAATCACTGGCATCCTTTGTATATCCTTCTGGAGAAAAGACCTTAGGAATATTTGCGTAGGTATATTGCCAAGCCATTTTTGTAGCAACTGGAATGGTCTTCGCTTCATTTCCTTCCTTTTTGAAGTAAAAATTTCTTACCTTTACATATCCATAACGTACACCGTTATGGACTGCCTCACCTATTTCATTGCTAGATTCATTGACTGTGCGCAACTCATAATAACCCGTAACATGCTCGTATGAAGGATTATCTTTATGATGGGCTAAATTAATTTTAAAATTAAAATAGAGCAAGTCCATTTCATGGGGTATAAAATCAATGACATTTGTTCCTGTTGGTAATTCAAAGAATATATAATCATTATTTATAAATTTATTATCTAATGGATTGCTCGATTTTTCATAAAGCATATCTTTTGGGGCATCTGATGGACTTTTACTAAAACCAGAAATGGTCAACATTTGCATGGCTTTGCGATTTTGAACATAGGCATAGTCATCACTTTCATAGGAAAGTTTTATTTTACCACCTGTTGGTAAATGAATATCACTTATTAACCATGATTGGGCATATGCATCTGTTAAAGTCCTATCTTGCTTTGTATAGGGATAATCAAAAGTGCTTATGTTATCAATGGAACTTGAAGAAATGTTAATGCTATGGAGATCATTGGGTTTATAAGTTCCCCATCGATCAAATGCTTTTTCTGCGTAATCGGGATTGGGTGTATTGTATTCAAATAAATAGGGTCTGCTTGTAGCTCCACTTGCATATTCATTAATAACTTCAACTGTATGCAAAGTTAATTTACCTTTCCTAAAAGCATAACCATTATTATATGCACTACCCATGAATTTTTTAAGTGGGTGGTCATTGGCGGCAGTGCCTCCAACATAAAATCCTTTTGCATTCTTGCAGAGGTCGTAAGAATAACCTAAGTTAATGGTTTTTTCTACTTTTAGTCCTGCTGTTGTTTTGCGATATACCGTTATCTTTTTTATGTAGTACTGTTTTGAATTATAATTGTAACCCCCATTGATTCCATTAACTCCATGTCCATCAAGTCTAATATCCAACTCAAATTCAACATAATGGGTCTTGGTTTCAATTCCTTTAGCATACCATTGCTCTTTAATACCATAGGATACATTGCCTTTATCATCTGCTGTTTCGGATTTTTGCATCGGATTAAAAAGTGCTTTATCTTGATCGTAAGGTGTGCGCCATTGGTATAGTTCCACAACCTCGTTCAATGGAGTACCTTTGGTCTGATAATGAAATTCAATATAATTACCAATATCATTGTCCGATGGTCCATTTCCATCTACGTCAACATAGTCTGGAGAAAATATTTCAGTTATAAGCCAGCTATGTGCGTATGGAGCAATGTTCTTCGACTCATAATAGTGGTCAACTCCGCTGCTATTGGCAGTGCTGCCTTGTGTGCCCGTGTAACTACTTAAGCCGTTCAAATAATCAACACTACCTCCTGCCACGTTGAATGTTTTTTGAACGTGCTGAAGGTTATATACTGGATGCCCGAATACATACCTAACTCCATTGGGCTGTAAAACATTGATTTCAGAAATATGATGGGCTTTTCTATCTCCTGTTAATCTGTTAACTGTATAATACCTATTTTGACTGTAATAATTTCTGATTTCCTTTCGAACACCCTGCTGCTTCGCTTCTACTGCTGTTAAATAAGTTATAACTTGTTGATTCGCTTCTCTTCCTTGTTTCTGTATTGGCGCATTGAGTGTATTGATACTTAAGTTTTGGACATCAACCAAGTTACCAGTTATTTTTCTACTTGGTAATCGCTTTACATTTAATCGGTCAATACGATACTTACCAGCCTTACCATTGCCGAGTTGAGAATTAAAATCCTTATCCGTTTCAATGAATTCAAAAACATTGCGCAAACTCATTCCTTGAAAAGCTTGATTTACTTGAGTGCTTTTGAAAGAGGTCATTTGTGCAACATCATTGTTGTAATCTTTCCAAGGTTCTTGTTTGTGATAATTAATAACAGCTCCTAAATCTGCTCCAATTTTAAACCCTGTCGCTGTATTACTTTTTCCCAATTCAATCTTTCCTTCTAAACCATCTAATGAAAAACCTTCGTCATTGTTGGTATTGGTAAATTGGGTAGGCCCAATTACACCAACACTGTTGTAGTGTCCCCTAAAGCTTCCTCCAATTCCTATTCCTGAAATATTGAAAACGTCATAAGTTTGAACAGTAGCTGGTAAAGACTTAGTAAAATCATCCAACATTTTATTCTCCTGTTCACAGTCAACCAAATGATTGTTATTGTCTTGTGAAAAATTCTGGTAAAAATAACCATAGGCTTTCTTATTCTGATTATTGGAGGACAAGGTGGTTATTGTTGCCTGCACTAGACCCCCAAATTTCTTTTTGTCTACTGCATTTTTTTGCTCTAACATCAATGATAAAACCCCGGATTTATTTTTAATATCATAATCAAACTGTGGTAGAAAAGAGCGCTCATTATAGCCTGTGCTATATCCAAAATTCATTCCTGAACCATTTGGAAATGAAGCTCCAATGTCTAGACCAGCAGATTGAATACCTACTTCTGAATTGATGCGCATTGATGCGGAAGCATTCAAGGCCAAGGGATATCTTGTTTTTTGATTTTCCGTTTGATAAGGATTTTCTTTGTTCATTAACATGCCTACTGAAGGCGTAAATGTATAGCCATTGCCATCAAATGAATTGTAGTCCGTACTGAAATTCAAAGAGGCATGTAAAAAGTTTTTTGACTTTGAAGAATCTACATTTTTTTGTGTTGTAGTGTCCGAGATTAATCCTAATTTTAAATTTACTCCATACCCTAATCCAAAACCACGATAGTTATCGTACATTACGTGAAACTTTCCTAGACCTACACCTGCACTAAACCCTTTTAAACCGAAAAGTTCTAGTTCTAAAGGATCTATCGGTAGCTTTGGATAAATATCATAAAAGTGGTGTGGTTTTCTTTTTGCCTCAACCTCAATTAAATCCCCTTTAAAATCATCTGGTAAACCTCTTAATCCGCGTGTAATTGCCCCTAAGTTTAAAGACCAACCTAAACCCACCCAGCCAGCGTCCTGATCCATATTTAAGTTACCGGTATAATTCAAATTGACAGGATATCCCCCTACCTCAAATAAGGGTACAGAATACTTTACATCACCAGAAAAGTGATCAACTAAACCATCGGTGTTGACCGCTGTTGGTTTTTGATATTCAGGAGATGTTGGTCCTCCTCCAATAGCCATTAAATCCATTGGAGATATACCATTGAAAACCATTAAAAAACTGGCTATATAAGAAAATGGTAGGCGAATCCATCTTTTTCTTAAATAATGGAGTACCGCCTTTTTGTGAGGTGTGCTTTTCATAATGGTTTTATTAAAATAATTGAATACGAATGTAAATTTTCTCGTTTGCAGAATTTTTTATAGTAAGCACATAAGTGCTATTTACTTTTAGTAAAAAATTGTCCGAAAATACGATATACAAGTTCTGCTTGCCTTTTTTAATGATTTGTTCAAAACCTGAAGAAATATCAATATACTCCCCAGTTAAAATATCTTTTGCACTTATATTCCAATGTGTGTTTTCACCTTCTATATAATTTTCCTCTGCGGTAATGGCAAATGTATCCTGAAAGCGATGTTGGTATGTTTCCAATCCAATGATTGGTTTGGGCTGATAGTAAACAAATTTAAAAATCTCTTTTTTATCCTCCTCAATTTCAAACTCCCATACCTCACTTGTGCTAATCCATTGGTCACCTACCCAAGCTTCTACTTGCCAGGCATATTGATGACCTACTTCCAAGTCTGCCAAATCCATTGGGTACATGAGGCTTGTTAGTGAATGTCCTGTTTTTCTTAACAAGGGTCTGTTCCTTTTAATAGCGTCCATTTTGTTTTGACCCTTTTCTATCTCAACAAGGGTAACAATGAAAGTAAGTTTACTGCTTTGTGCGATAGGGCCTGGTGGTATCCACATTAGGGTTGGTTTTACCTCTTTGATTTTTGCTCTATCCTCAGGAAATGTTAGTTGTAATGGTGTTGGAAGTTCTAACTGTGTTTGCATGCAAATACCCTGTTCTATTAGAAATGGGTTGCGGCCAAGTCCATCGCAACCTGCATTGGCACAACTCACGGTTATGCATAAGGTATAATTACCCGGAGGTAAACTCTGGGTAAGTTTTTCAATCTCCGCAATGTTATTGTTGAAGTAATTCTTTCGGGAAGTTTGTATGTTAAATGAACTGAATGAATGAGCCCCAGGACTAATAACTACTGGTCTGCTGTCTAAGGTTACGATTACTTGATTGTCCTTTTTTATTTCACCATGGATTACCGCAGTTACTGATTGTGTTTCGGCACTGATTGCCTCTAAATTCCATATATCCTCTGAAATTAATTTGTAGGGATTAGCAGCGCGCTGGGTGATGATAATGTCAGCGGAAAGTAATTTTGCTGACACCAGAAAACACAAGAAACCAACAAATTTAAAGGTTTTTAAGTTTTTCATAATAAAAATTTTAATCTGGTCAAATGTAAAGAAAGTTGAAACAATTTTCCAAATTTTTTTAATTAAAAAATTATTTTTTGTCGATTTATTTAATGTTTCCTCCGTATTTTCTTGGATATTTTCAATATTATTTTTTGCTTTTATATAATTATAAATAGCTGATTATCAATATTTTTGAAAATTATTTTTAATTTCATTTTTAGTTTTATCCCCTAAATTAAAAAAAATTAAAAATGTTGTTATATTTGGACTGTTAAAACTTATGAAATTCTCCTGTCTAATATTCCATTATAAACCTAACACAACTTTGCCTCATTTTTTGGCTAAAAATGTAGGTTTATCGCAGGTTTTTGGCATTATTTTTTTCTTTATCTTTAATCAAGTGTGTGATGCTCAA
>Ga0115548_1000740_pt1 | contig 18565 bp, 18 predicted proteins | sample COGITO_mtgs_1004_4_FD_87187 | JGI IMG/M metagenome (GOLD analysis project Ga0115548, IMG submission 87187) | Pelagic marine microbial communities from North Sea - COGITO_mtgs_100423 | ecosystem: Environmental > Aquatic > Marine > Epipelagic | place: Germany:Helgoland, sampling site Kabeltonne...
CCAGGTAAGGTACCTTTGGAAATGATAGAAGTTCAGTCTGGTTCATATCTTGGAGAAGACGATATCGTTAGGTTTGAGGATGTTTACGGAAGAGTAACCAGCAAGACTGAATAATAACGACAATTTAGAAAACTTTCTTACCGATAAAAGAAATGAGTGTAAATAGTATGAAAAAAAAGGCATTAATTACAGGTATAACTGGGCAGGATGGTTCTTATTTAGCCGAGTTCCTGTTAGCGAAGGGTTATGAGGTTCATGGAATCAAACGTCGGGCTTCTTCTTTTAATACTCAGAGAATCGATCATATTTTTCAAGATCCTCATGATTTACATAATAATCTTTATCTTCATTACGGTGATCTAACTGACTCATCAAATCTAACAAGAATTTTGCAAGAAGTGCGGCCAGATGAGGTCTATAATCTAGGTGCCCAATCACATGTGGCGGTTTCATTTGACTCCCCAGAGTACACTGCTGACGTTGATGCAATGGGCACCTTAAGGCTTTTAGAGGCACTTCGATTTTTAGGTCTAAAAGACACGAAATTTTACCAGGCCTCAACTTCAGAACTCTATGGTCTGGTACAAGAAACTCCTCAATCTGAGACAACTCCATTTTATCCCAGATCACCTTACGCTGTTGCTAAAATGTACGCCTATTGGATTACAGTGAATTATCGAGAGGCTTATGGGATGTTCGCATGTAATGGCATTTTATTTAATCATGAGTCACCTCGTCGCGGCGAGACCTTTGTAACTCGTAAAATCACAAGAGGATTGGCAAATATAGCTCAAGGATTGGAGTCCTGCCTTTATCTTGGTAATTTAGATGCTCTTCGAGATTGGGGCCACGCAAAAGATTACGTCAGAATGCAGTGGATGATGCTACAGAATGAAACTCCAGAGGATTTTGTTATAGCAACTGGCGTTCAGTATTCGGTTCGCCAGTTTATTGCTTGGTCAGCCGGTGAGTTGGGTATAGAGCTTAGCTTTGAAGGGTGCGGTGAAGCTGAAATTGCTAGGATTTCATCTATCACGGGTGATCTTGCGCCTAACCTCAAGGTAGGTGACGTTATATGCAAGGTTGACTCCAGATATTTTAGGCCTGCAGAAGTTGAAACACTTTTAGGTGACCCCAGCAAGGCGAAACGTGTTTTGGGTTGGGAGCCGTCGATAACAGTGCAAGAGATGTGTTCTGAAATGGTCAGGGAAGATTTGAGGGCTGCACAGAGAGCGGTAATTTTGAATTCTCACGGCCATCACGTACCTTCTACTTTCGAATAGGCCATAAACTACATGAAGATTTTTCTAACCGGTGGAACAGGTATGGTTGGTCGCAATATATTGGAGCAACCAGAATCCAATCAACATTTATTTGTCGCACCGACTAGCAAACAACTTAACCTACTAGACCGTGATGCAGTTCGAGCGTCGTTATCTCAAGAGATGCCAGATTTAATAATCCACTCCGCGGGCCTTGTTGGAGGTATTCAGGCCAATATAGCAAACCCTGTAGATTTCCTGCTGAAAAATACTGATATGGGACTCAATGTAATTTCTAGTGCAGCTAGCCTGGGGATTAAGAATTTAATCAATTTGGGAAGCTCCTGCATGTATCCGAGAGAGGCCAGTAATCCCTTAGATGAAAGCATGATATTGCAAGGTGAGCTAGAGCCAACCAATGAAGGCTACGCATTGGCGAAAATAGTATCTGCAAAACTATGTGAATACATTGTTCGTGAGGATTCCACCAAAAATTATAAAACACTAATTCCTTGTAACCTTTATGGTCGTCATGATAAATATGGAAAAGCCAATTCCCATCTCATTCCTGCTGTAATTCGAAAAGTTCACGAGGCTAAACTCGCTGGTGACGATACTGTAACAATATGGGGTGATGGTTCTGCTAGGCGGGAGTTTATGAATGCTACAGATTTGGCATCATTTATTTATTGTGTTATGAATCGGCTAGAGAGGGCTCCTCAAAATCTAAATGTTGGCTTAGGACATGATTATTCAATCGTTGAGTATTATCGCGCGGTGGCTTCCGTCGTAGGATTTGAAGGAAATTTCGTATACGACCTAAGTAAACCCGTTGGAATGCGCCAGAAATTAGTGGATATTCGCCAGTTAAAAAAATTTGGCTGGGAAGCTAAGACTAACCTAATCGATGGCATCAATAAAGCATATGATTTTTACAAAGAGGGATTAAGAAATGGAGTATAAGCTAGCGTCCAGTACGTGGGACAATAAGGAGATAGATGCCATTCACAAGGTAATAGCAAGTGACATGTATTCCATGGGTCAAGAAGTCGCCTCTTATGAACGGGAATTTGCAGAATTTTTTGGTTCTGCATATGCTGTTATGACTAGCTCTGGGTCAACAGCTAACTTACTTATGATTGCCTGCTTATTCTTCACAAAGAATCCCGCTTATAGATTACAGCGTGGTGATGAAATTATTGTTCCTGCTGTTTCTTGGTCGACGACCTACTTTCCACTACAGCAGTACGGTTTACATGTAAAGTTTGTTGATATAGATAAAGATACTTTAAATATCGATCTTTCCCAACTAGCTGAGGCTATTACGGAAAAAACAAAAGCCATTTTTTTAGTAAATCTTTTGGGAAACCCGTGTGATTTTGATGTAATAAATTCACTGACTAAAGGGAAGAATATTACGCTACTGGAAGATAATTGCGAATCTATGGGCGCAAGATTCAACGGAAAATTTTCTGGAACGTTTGGGCTGATGGGAACCTTCAGCTCATTTTTTAGTCACCATATTGCCACTATGGAAGGTGGCTGCATAGTTACCGATGATGAAGAAATGTACCACTTACTTCTATGCCTGCGTGCTCACGGGTGGACTAGAAATTTACCCAGCAAAAATTTTGTAACTGGTACCAAAAGCACTGATCCGTTTGAGGAAGCATTTAAATTTGTGCTTCCCGGATACAATGTAAGACCTCTTGAGATGAGCGGCGCTATCGGGCGTGAGCAACTAAAAAAGTTAACTGGTTTTATTGATGAGCGTCGCTCAAATGCAAAAATCTTTACGGAACTTTTTAAGAGTCACCCTTTTATAACTATTCAAAAAGAAATAGGTACAAGTAGTTGGTTCGGTTTTGCAATAATTCTGCACGAAGACTGCCCCATTAGTAGAAAAAAGGTGGTGGAGGTGCTAACAAAAAATAATATAGAGTGTAGGCCAATTGTCACAGGAAATTTTCTGAAGAATATCGAAGTTCTGGAATATTTTGACTATTCCGTTTCTGGTTCGGTTCCAAATTCTGAGTATATTGAATCGTATGGATTATTTGTGGGTAATCATCAAGTCAATCTAAACGCAGAAATAAAACATCTGCACAGTGTGCTGGTGGAGCTGTTTATGCCCTTTATCTCGGATATGAACCTCACCGTTTAGTGGTTTTACTTACTAGTGAATAAAAGGTACTAACAGATGTGTGGCTTCTTCATCTCAAATAGTAAAAAAATAAACTCCTCCTCTGAAAGCGCAATTGAGGAGCGGCTGCGGTTTCGTGGCCCGGATGGATCATCTGGACTTAAATACAATAACGGTTGGGCGTCCTACCATTCACGACTTTCGATTGTCGACCTTTCATCTGGCACAAATCAGCCCGTTTTAAATGACGACAAAAGCCAGCTAGTTTTCAATGGTGAGATTCTCAATTTTAAAGAGCTCGGATTTAAGTATTTCGGAAAGTCCTACCAAAGTGATACTTACCTATTAAATGATCTAATTATTAATAATCATCTTGAACTTGATGAATTGGACGGATTTTTTGCGTTTGTTTTTATTGACTGCCATGGCAAGGTTAAGTACGCATGCAGAGATAAATTTGGAGTAAAACCACTTTTCTATTATAAAGACTTGGATACCATTGCGTTCTGTTCAGAGCCAAGCGTGCTGAAGTATTTTTTTTCGAACAAAGTTAGTTCCACCGCGGTAAAGGAATATAGAGCTTTTAGGGCCCCTATATTCGCTGGGTCATTCTTCGAAGGTATTAATCAAATCAATCCTGGAACTTGTTATGTCACAGGTGAGTATTTTTGTGTAGAAAAAGAGTTATGTCTTAAAACACCTAAGACTGATCGACTTGGTTCGTTAGAATTGTCCATTGAGAGTGGCGTCTCAAGTCGCTGTATTGCAGATGCCCCGATTGGCTTGCTACTTAGCAAGGGTGTTGACAGCAACCTTATTAGATTTTTTGGGGACTTTAACAAACTTTATACAGTGGGATTCGATGGTGATGCCGATATTGAATATTTGGCTGGTGCCAACATACCCAACTTGAAAGTTTTAAGAGTTGATGAAGAGGGATTTCAAGTTGCTTTTGAATACCTTCTTGACTTAAGGCAGGAGCCAATGTCGGTTCCAAATGAAGTATTACTCTATCTAATTGCTTGTGAGGCTAAAAAGGATGGGGTAAAGGTGCTTCTCTCTGGAGAGGGTGCTGATGAGTTCTTTGGTGGATATGACCGGGTTTTCACGTGGGCTGCCGAGGCGGTTGAGTTTGATTTGGCAGTTTTTTTGGATCTTTATTCGTACGAGTCCATACCAAAAGAAAGTGATCTGTATCAGTTTATAAGATGCCTGTTTGAACATTGTTCTATTTCGAATCCGTTTGAGTTAGTTCGTTGGTTCTTTATACGATATCACATGCCGGTTCTTTTCCGGAGGCTGGACTTTGCATTAATGGCGGCTGGCGTTGAGGGTAGGGAGCCCCTAGCGAACCATCATGTTTTTAAAGCGTGTAAAGGAATGTTGGCCGAGGACTTAATGTTCAACAAATTAGGAAAAAAACCTTTAAGAGCGTTACTGTCTCGATACATGGGTGATAATTTTGCATATGAGCCCAAGGTTGGTTTTCCTGTTGACCTAACAAAAATTTTTGACAACCCTGAAAACAAAAGTTCATACGAGCTGTGGTTTTCTAAGAATCTGGAGGTGTTATAGTGGTGGTCGGGTATACGACAGGTGTGTTTGATCTTTTTCATATAGGTCATGTAAATATGCTCAGAAATGCGAAATCGTTATGCGATCGCCTGATCGTAGGTGTAACGTGTGACGAGTTGGTCTGTTATAAAAATAAAAAATCAGTTATATGTTTTGAAGAGCGAATTGAAATTGTACGGGCATGCCGCTATGTTGACCTTGCAGTGCCTCAATTAAGTATGGACAAAATCGATGCACACAGCCGTTATAAATTCGACATAATGTTTGTTGGTGATGACTGGTATAAATCGGAAAAATGGCAAGTGATTGAAGAACAATTTATGGGAAACGGAGTCAATATAGTTTATTTCCCATATACACGCTCAACTTCCTCTACTTTGATAAATAAAACATTAGAGGGGCTACGGACCTAGCGCCTTGACTTTCAATAGATTTCTGGTTTTTTTTCAAAGGGGATTAACAATTAATGGTAAGTTCTCTGTGATGTGCTTTTTCCAGATCTTTTTTTAAGTAGAAACTATCTTCTAGGGATTGTATTTCTGGAGTTTATATAAAGTATAAGTGAGGCTAAAAATGATAATTGATGATTTAAAAAATATTGCAGTTATTGGCTTAGGGTATGTAGGGTTGCCATTAGCTGTTGAATTCGGGAAGAAATACAACACTGTGGGGTTTGATATAGACCTAGCAAGAATTCGTGACCTTGTTGGTGGTGTCGATAAAACGTTGGAATGTAGTAGCGCGGACATTCTTTTGTGCCCTTATCTAAAATTTACAAGCGATGAAAAAGCGCTCCATGATGCAAACGTGTTTATAGTTACGGTGCCTACTCCAATAGATAGTCATAATCAGCCAGACCTGACTCCATTGATCAACGCCAGTGAGTTGGTTGCAAGATATATATCGCAAGGAGACTTGGTTATCTACGAGTCTACAGTCTACCCAGGAGCTACCGAGGAAATTTGCGTTCCAATCTTAGAAATCATTTCTGGACTCACGTTAAATAAGGGCTTTACCGTAGGCTATTCCCCGGAAAGAATTAACCCTGGTGATAGAACTCACACCGTTACTAAAATTATTAAAGTAACGAGCGGATCAGACGAAGCTTCAGCTATAGTGGTTGATAAGCTTTACAGCACCATTATCGAAGCAGGTACCTTCAGAGCAGGTTCTATCAAAGTAGCTGAGGCTGCGAAAGTGATTGAAAATACTCAGAGAGATGTAAACATTGCTTTAATAAATGAGTTAGCGATAATATTTAATAAACTTAATATAGATACTAATGAAGTTCTGGAGGCTGCTGGAACAAAATGGAATTTCTTGCCATTTAAGCCTGGCCTCGTCGGAGGGCACTGCATTGGAGTTGATCCCTACTATTTGACACATAAGGCACAAAGCGTCAATTATCAGCCTGAAGTAATCCTTTCGGGAAGGAGGATAAATGACGGCATGGGCAGATACGTAGCGGCTACGCTAATTCGCGCAATGTTGAAAAAAGACATATCCGTCAATGGATCTTCTATACTAATTATGGGGTTCACGTTCAAAGAGAATTGTCCCGACATCAGAAATACAAGAGTTATTGATATCGTAAATGAACTTAATGAATATAACATCGATGTAGACGTCTATGACCCGTGCTGTAATCCCATGGACGTCAAGGAGCACTTTAATATTGATACCCTGCCTGAAATACTTGTGGGAAAATATGATGCAGCCATTATAGCTGTGCCGCATACTCAATTTTTAGATTATGGAGCTACTTTCATAAGGGGAGTTTGTAAGGAAAGCTCAGTGATATTTGATCTCAAGTCCGTGTTTAGCAAACATGATACAGATCTGCGATTATAGGATAACGTATTGCATGAATTTTGAAGATATAAAAAATCAGTTGATAGAAGTACAATCTAGTTGGGTGATAACTGGTGTTGCCGGTTTTATTGGGTCAAATTTGTTGGAGTTTTTGTTAAAAAATAACCAACTAGTTGTTGGTGTAGATAATTTTTCTACCGGTTTTCAGCATAACTTGGATAAGGTGCAAAAAGAGGTTGGCAGTAAACTGTGGTCAAATTTCGATTTCAGAGAGGGTGATATAAGAGATATTGATTTTTTGAAGAATTCTATTACACCTAAAACATATGTCCTACATCAGGCTGCGCTCGGATCTGTTCCGAGGTCAATTGATGATCCGCTGACAACTAACTCGGTGAACATAGATGGCTTTTTGAATGTACTTAGGGTCTGTTCAGAAGTCCAAGCTAAAGGCCTTGTTTACGCAGCGTCCAGTTCCACTTATGGAGACCATACTAGTTTACCCAAACGGGAAGAAGTCACCGGAAACCCTCTTTCTCCATATGCGGTAACCAAACTCGTTAACGAATTATATGCGGATGTATTCTATCGTTGCTACGGATTATCTAGTGTTGGTTTGCGTTATTTCAATGTATTTGGGAAAAGACAAAATCCTGATGGTGCATATGCGGCTGTAATTCCACTGTGGATCGATAATGCGATCAAAGGTAATAATATTGCTATTAATGGTGATGGCTCTACCTCTCGAGATTTTTGTTTCATTGAAAATGTAATACAAGCAAATATTCTTGCCGCTGTCCAGCCAAAAAAAGGACATGACGTATACAACGTAGCTTTTGGCGAGCGAACCAGTCTACTAGATTTGGCTAATATGATTTCTGGAATAGTGAATAATACAAAAATCGAAATTGAATTTCGCGATTTCAGGGTTGGAGATGTCAAGCACTCCCTCGCTGATATTTCGAAGATCGAAAATGACCTAAACTATAGACCTGAATATTCAATGTCTTCAGGTTTAGTTGACACGATAGCGTGGTATCAGAATGAGATATAGAGAATTTATCTCAGCTAGCCAGCGCGCCGATAAATTATCTAATGATAAAACGCACTTTTTCTCGTCTCTAGCTTCAAATCAAATTGCCTATTTTTTGTACAAGCTTAATCTTACGCCAAACATGGCTACGTTTTTGTTTCTCTTTTTGGGTGTTTCTTCAGGCCTATCGTTAATATTTGACGCTTATATGGCGTCGTATCTACTCTGGAGATTACATATTATCGTTGATATGGCCGATGGCATTATTGCTCGTGCAACCTCCCGGTTCTCTAAATCCGCAATGGGATTTGATCGAAGTAACCATATAATTATCAACTTGCTATTTTTAAGTGGTGCTTCTGCAAGCGTTAATCACTATATTCAATACTTTCTCATCTGTTCTTTTTTACTAACATATATGTTTTCTCGTAATTATTTCACTGAAAAACAAGGGACGATGAGTTTCACTTACAAAAAAATAGTGCTGAAAAATGTTATAGGGCTTGAGGGATTTGTGTTTCTGTCGACTATAGGATGTCTTGTTTTTGACTTAGCCGAGTTAGATATATTCTTTGTGGTTTATGGCGTGTTTTTTGCGTTAATATTTTCTTATAAATTACATTTATTTAGGCGGTTACCGTAATGTTGCGAGTCTTGCGTATAGGGTCGACGCCAAGTTCAATTAGCCCGGGTGCTGGGCAAGCGGTTTGGAATTTATCTGACAGCGATTACTTCGAAACTGACCTAATTACATACAAGCCGGCTTTGAATCCTAAGAAAGCTTCTAGCCTCAATATACATGTTGTTCCTTTTGATAACCCTACCAGACCGAAAACCGGAGGACGACTTTTATTGTATCGGAGAATGGTTAAAAGAGTACTACGGTTATTTCAATTTTCATATGCTGTCATGCCAATCGCACGCTCGAAAAAATTTGACATTGTTCATCTTCACACGCCTATGCATTTCCTTGTTGGCTTATATTTTAAGCTATTTACTAAATCCAAAATTATGCTAACTCTTCACGGATCCGAGATAAAATTATTTGAGAAATATAACTTTCTGAAATACTTGTTATTCATTTACGACACAATATTAGTTGTTTCAAATGAGCAGCTTGACGTTCTTGCCGGCCTCTTTGGAGGCAAAGTAGTTTTTATTGCTAACGCTGTCGACTCAGTCTACTTTGAGCCGTCTGATGAATTATCCGAAACTAGGTCCACTTTGAGGGCCGCGAACGGATTTTCTATTGTTAGCGTTGGTAGTCTTAGGTGGCAAAAAAATTATCAGATGTTGCTTGAAGCCATAGCTATATCAAAGCATAAAAATATGATCAAACTTACGCTCGTTGGAGTTGGTTCAGAAATGATAGGCTTAGGTAAACTAGCTAAAGCACTTAATGTTGAGACCAAGTTTACCGGGACGTTAAGTAAAGAACATATTATAAAAATATTAGATCAGTCAGATCTTTTTATTCTTACCTCTGTTGTAGAGGGCGCTCCTAAAGCGCTGATTGAGGCGATGGCCAGGGGACTTTATTGCATAACTACGCCTGTAGGGGAGTGTGAAGCAATATTGGATATGACTGGACACTGCTTAAACAGTTTTTCGGTAGCCAATTTGGCTCAGAAGCTTGACGACTATATTGATGACTCTGCCGAGTCTGATTCTGAAAGAATCAAAGCAGTAGCAAAGTCTTATACCTGGGAAAATTATTTGAATCTACATTGTAAAATATACGGGGATCTGTGATTGAAGCTGTCTATTGTCACATCGACGTTTAACTGTGAAAAGTACATAAAGAGGCTTTGCGAATCTGTCAGATTACTTCATAAATCTAATATTGAGTATGAATGGATAATTCAGGACGGAAGCTCATTTGATACAACCGCGCTTATCATTAATAGTTTTTCAGAGCTTAATGTTATAATTGAATCTGAGCCTGATTTTGGTATTTATGACGCCTGGAACAAGGCATTATTGCGAGTTAGTGGCGACGTAATTTTGTTTCTGGGGGCTGACGATTTTGTCAATGATTGGACTGTATTGTTTGATGTAAGTAATTTAGATGCGGTAAATTGTTTTGGCTTATATAACTATTCACATAAAGAAAATGAGATTAAAGATTCTGTAATTTTTTCCGACTCGGATTTTGGTAAGAAATTAGATCTGCCGATACATGCCTTTCCGCCTATACCGTCTACCCTATTTCCAGCAAGTATTTTGAAAAATTACAAGTTTGATACTACATATAAATATCATGCAGATGGTCTGTTTCTCTACCATTCATGTATGCACGCTACCCCTTTTTTTCATACAACATTTCTAACATTTATGGGTGATGATGGTGCAACATCTGGTTATGAAAACCGCCTTTCTAGATGGGTTGAAAAATTTAGGATCCATATGTCTATGAGAAATAAGTTCTCTGATATAGGATTTATTCATGTTAATCCGTCTAGCGTTATGTTGTCAGGGCTTAAATTTCTTTTTAGGCAGGTGTTTTATGTTTTTTTCAAAAGGTAAATCTAGCCGGATTTTGATTGTTGCAAGTAACGCCAAAGATCAGGTTCTATCGAGAAAGGAGTTTATTGATGCAATAGTGTGCAGCAATCATTCATGCACTATAATTTCTCCTGATAAATTTATCTTGCCTGATATTCAGCATAAGGTAATGCATATGGATAAGCGCGGGAAGAATGTCTTTAGTGACCTTATCTACTTTGTTAGGTTGTTTTCCTATATTCTGTGGAATAGACCTGATGTCACAATATGTTTTGCTGTCAAACCAAGGCTATATGGGTCAATTATTTGTTTGATTCTTCGATTAAAGTTTGTTCTCTACGTAAATGGCATGGGAAATCTATATATCAATAACCGACCTAGTTCCGTTACTAAGTTTATAAGAAAGATTTCAGAAATTTTCCTCAAAGGGGCTTCTCTAATTGTTGTTCAAAATATTGATGACGAACGATTTGTTTCACGGCTAGTCGATCCCCAAAAAGTAATGTTACTGCCAGGGTCCGGTGTCAATGTAGCCTATTACAAGCCTCAAGAATGTGAGAAATTATATGACTTTGTTATGGTATCTCGGCTAATTATTGACAAGGGTGTCTTAGAGTTCCTATCGGTTGCTAGAAATCTTGCCCCCCACGGCTATAAATTTTTGCTTGTAGGTCCGCTAGAAGAGAATTCATTGATCACATCAGATCTACTGCGCGATCATACGTCGGAAAATCTAACAGTAATAACTGGGCACGTTAGCACGTTTGATATGTTGTCGGTGTCAAGATATGCCGTTCTGCCGTCCATGCGTGAAGGTTGCTCAAGATTCTTATTGGAGGCGCTGTCGATGGGAGTCCCTATCTTGACGACCGATGCACCAGGGTGTCGGGATTTCTTTAGGACTTACAATTTAGGCAGACTATTCTCAGCTGGCAGTGCTTCGGCACTTGAAAGTTGCATTTTGGGGCTTGATGATTTTGATTATGAACGGCAATCGCTACTTTCGAGGGAAGCCGCCCTAGATCACTTTTCTTCCGAAGCCATAAACAAAACTCTGTATGATATTGTGGAAGACGTGCTAAATGTCTAATGTTTTGTTCATTACTAGATCTTTTGGGGGTGGGGGCGCGGAGAGTGTAGTTGCTTCATTGATGGACGAGGCAGGTGCAAGTCCGGCCTCTAGAAATGTGCACAGGTTGATTTTAGTTTCTAATTCTTCATATAACGACGATAAAAATACCCACTTAGATGCGATTTCAGCATTGCGATCTATTCCACTGTTATTTAACTTTTTGAGAGATAGCGAATTTGACGTGGTCATTAGCAATCTCACTTATGTTAATATTATTACGATTTTTCTGAACTTTTTTCTACGCAAAAACCTATTTTGTGTGGAACACAATATTGTATTTAGTAAACCATATCGCCATTACACCCAGCCGTTATATATAAGAGTTTTAGCGCGACTATTATATAATTATCCTGCAGGTCTGATCTGTGTCTCTACAGGGGTTGCTGCAGATATATCTAAATTTTATAAAGTTAGTAAGGAAAAAGTACATGTTATAAATAATCCGATATCAGTTCGGTACTGCGGTATATCTAAGGAGTATAGTTCGGCCGCACCATTCATATATTTTGGTGCGCATTCGTATCAGAAGGGCATAGAAGACCTTCTCCTGGCGTACGACCAATATTATAGTCAATCACACGACCCGAGACCACTCGTCATCTATGGGCGACCAAACTGTAACACCGGAAGTTATTCTGCATTGATTTCCAAATTCTCGAGTAAAGCAAGCATTTCATTTGGCGGATTTGTCGATCCATTAGAAGCTGTTATGGCATCTCACTGCGTTGTTGTTCCGAGTCGTTGGGAAGGGTTCTGCAACGTAGTCGCGGAGTCCATTATAATTGGATCCCACGTGATAGCCACTACCTGCCACTCTGGGCCGGCGGAGATTGTAGAAAATTTGCGGGAGGGGGAGCTTTATACTCCGGGTGACGTAAGGGCGCTCGCGGATAAGATGATTTTTCTGGATGAGAAGCGATATGTGAAGAGAGCGTTCGGCTATTCCGAATACACGCCAGCGGAGGTTTACAAAAGGTATATCAATCTGGTCGAGACGGATGCTTAGTATCAAACTACAGTCAATGTTAGTCATGTCGGTAATGTTGGTTAGTGCCCCAATGTATTTTATTCAACTTCATTTTGGCATGACTATATATTATGTCCTGCAGCTTCTGCTACTAGGTGGTGTAGCTTTATCTATTGCCTCGGCAACAAATCGGTCTCAATTTCACATTCAAAAAATACTTGCTTGTATTTTTTTGATAACCACACTAGTTTACTTTCTAGTAGTGATTAATCACGAATATAGGCAGCTATCGTCTGAAATGCTACATATGTTATTTGGGTACGTTGGTAAGATGATGGTGATTTTTTTGCTATATTATATCTACTCAAACAACTATAAATTTGTGATTCAATATTATATACATATAGGACTAGTAGCAGTTTGTAGCTCATCTATTGTGTTCTTCTTGGTGTCCTCTGATGTTTGGCCCATGGGCTATGATTATATACAAATAAATGCAGGTAAATACATCTACGATTTTCACTTGACCTTCTCCTCATCAGTGAAGACGGTCTCTGGCATTATGATTCCAAGGATGCAATGGTTTTTTGATGAACCAGGAGCTTACGCCTTCTTCATTGTAACTTGTATATTATTAAATGATTTATACACAAAGCGCCGGTCTTATAATCGTTTGTTATTCATTGGTGGGTGTATTTCATTCTCATTTTCCTTTTACGTATTTACGATATTATATATTCTCCTTCACTATTTGGTACCAGGAGATAAAACGAGGGCACCATTTCAGAGTATGAGAACTATTTTCGTCTTATTACTCGGGGGTTCTGTTACGTTTCTGCTTTATGCTGTGTTTGAACCAGCGAGTTACATGCTCGACCATATGTTTAGTCGGTTTGAGTATGATTCAGAAGGCGGTACGTTAAAAGGAGACAATCGATTCTATAATAGTATTTGGCCGGTATCATTAATGTTTGGCGATGGCTTGGTTGGTACACGGGATTCAGTTATAAAGGAGGTCTTTAATATTGGAGTAGTGGGCCTTATAGCATCATATTTGCCACTCATCGTCTGCATAGTACGATCGCTGTGGTTGAGGCAACGAGATGTTTTTATTGCATGTATGTTGACTTTCGCAATGTTGGCGCAGAGGCCTGTCATCGACAAAATGTTTCTTTTTATATTTTGTTTTATAATACTATTTCGGACCTTTGATGTTAAAAAAATATAGTTCTCACGTTTTATATCAGTATCTGACCGCCATAATTCCATTTGTCTTATTGCCGTATTTATATAATAATTTAGGTCCCAATGAGTTTATTGCGTACGCCTCGCTAGCTACCCTATCTTCGCTCCTACTTCTGCTTGATATGAGGCTTGGGGTAGTAGTTATTAACGCTGCGGCTAGGGTAGCGTTGGGTAGGAGTAGGTCAAATCAAGCTGTTCTCGATTATCTGTATTCATATTACTGCGCGATATCATTCTGCGTTTTCTCATTAGTTATCTTACTTGGACCATTTTTCAGTCACTACATGTCGGGTGAGACATCATACGTAGCTGTACTTTTATACACCACAATCCCTATTCGATTGATGGTGGGGTTCTATCGGTCAATTTATTTTGGTACTGGTTTGTTTTCTTGGCCAAACAAAATTATGTTTTGGTGTAGCCTTCTTAAACTGTCTGGTTTGTTTCCAATAGCATATGGTATTCAGGAAGCGTTTAGTTACTTTTGTCTATTATACTTTTTGTTTTCTATAGTCGAATTTATTGTACTGAAGTCAAAGGTCACAATTAGTCTTAAATTTTCTTTTAGTAAGGAAATGTTCCACTATATTAAATCGACAGGTGTGGTAATATTTTGTACCGCGTTAATTTCGTATTTAATCCAGACGGCTGACAGATTTTGGTTGCCAGGGTTAATTGGTTCAGATGACTATGCGTCTTTTCTACTACTTTCCTCCCTTACGTCAGGCATATTTTTTGCACTTAACCCTTTTTCATCAATCATAAATCGAGGGATAGCCTCAGCCTCTGATGCTTTAGTTGTTAAGTTATCATTGATTACTTTGGGGTTTGGCCTGATCGGCTTAGTAATAACTCATGCAGCTATGAGTTGGGTTTTAGATGACGCGCTTGTTATTATATTATCGGAGAGATTTAGCAATAACCATAGTTCCATCTTTGCCAATTTATTGTTAGGTAATATTCTTTTTTACCTTTATGGAGTTTTATATTTTGTTGCAGTCTCAAAGGGTAGAGTTAATACGTTTTTGCTGTTTAATTTTGTATCGTTGGCTCTATACGGAATACTTTTCGTCGCGCTAAGGCATCATTCTATTAGCTACGAAGAGGTCTTTTCTAGGTCTTGGATGCTCGTTAATGGGATGCGAGTCGTTATTTTCTATCCAATTCTTCTATACAGTATTTTTGGTTATTTGGATAAAAAAATGGTTTTCGCTATATGCGCGATATCACTATTTCTAATTACAAGTTTTAAGGGGCTTTGAGGTGGGATATGTACGGTTTTTTCTGGCGATTTCGGTAGTATTTTCGCACGGGTTTGTAACATACATGGTGGGGGGGCGATTAGCCGTTCAGCTGTTCTTTATGATTTCTGGATTTTTGATGTCGTATGTTTTAAATGAGTCCAATAAGTATGAGTTGAAGCACGTTTTTTATCGGTCACGGTTCTTACGAATATTTCCAATTTACTTCGTTGTAGCGTCGGCGACATTGGTTTACTTTTTGATTCATGATAGCGTCTCATCGATCGCTTTCTTTGATGTTTATTCCAACTCTGGTGTTGTAGCCACTTTGATGCTTGTGCTCGCAAATCTATTAATATTTTTGCAAGACGTTGTTATGTTTTTTAGAACCTCTCCTGATGGGTTAACGTTTGTATCAAATTTTAGAGAGTTTGATCAGCAGCTATGGCGAGGTCTTCTTGTTCCTCAAGCTTGGACATTGTCATTGGAACTAATTTTTTACCTTATATTTCCGTTTATATTTAATAAGCGGAAGACGATTGTGGTTATTTTTTTGGTGTCATTGTTTCTAAAAGGGTTTTTTGTTATGTCCGGAATCGGACGTGTTGACCCTTGGAGTTATAGATTTTTCCCGTTTGAAATATGCTGGTTTCTGTTGGGTGCCTTATCGCATATATACGTATTTCCGATTTTTAATAGGCGTAAAACTTCAAAGGTAGCTCCGTGGATCGTTTCAGTGTGTTGCTTTGCGATTTGTTTTTTCCATTTTCTTCCTTACAAATTATTATTTAGCTTTATTTTCTTGTTTATATTTTCTCTCTTGCTTCCAATTCTGTTTAGCTTTCGCTCTCGCTTAGATTCCTTTCTTGGTGCATTAAGTTTCCCGATATATATATGTCATATGCTTGTAATATATGTGATCTATGAGTTTGCTGGTGTTGACGATTATAAAGAGGCAGATATCTTAAGTTTCTCGTTAGTTATCTCTGTGGTTCTTTGTTTGAGTTATCTGCTAGAGAGATACATCGGGGTTTATTTCGATAAGCTCCGATTTTCTAAAATCCCAAGTAATGTAAAGGTGAAGTATGAATTCTAATATAGCGATAATTGGTGGTGCTGGGTTCGTAGGAACGCGGTTATCGGAGCGCTTTAAAAAGGGAAAAAAACGCTATGCGATTTATGATATCAGGGGTTTGTTTTTGACAGGTAGATCAAAAATTGTTGATATTGAAGTTTTAAGTGACTTAGATTATCTAGCTAATTCGGATGTTATTATTAATCTAGCCGCATTGCACCGAGATGATATTCTTCCTCTAAGTCGTTATGATGATGTGAACGTTCAAGGGTCGGTTAATGTGTGTGCCGCTGCGCGTAAACACGGTATTAATAAAATTATCTTTACAAGTTCAGTCGCTATTTATGGTTTTGCTCCAGCTGATACTGACGAAACCGGTGCGCCCAATTATTTCAACGATTATGGCCGTACTAAATATTTGGCTGAACAGGTTTATAAGGCATGGCAAGCGGAGGATCCAGAGAGCCGAACTCTTGTCATCGTGAGGCCAACAGTCATATTTGGTGAGGGCAATAGAGGTAACGTTTATAACTTACTTCGACAAATCGCTTCTCGTAGATTTTTGATGTTTGGTAGTGGAGCGAATAGAAAATCAATGGCTTACGTTGAAAACGTGGTGGCTTTTATTGAGTACAGTTTGTCGTTTAAGCCAGGCTTACATATTTATAATTATATTGATAAGCCTGATTTTGATATGAATACATTGATTTCTGTTACGAGAAATACTCTGTTTGGCAAGGCTAATGTTGGATTAAGGCTACCCGGATTTTTTGGTTTAGCCTTAGGCTATGTTGCTGACTTGGTGGCAATGATAATTCGTAAGCCTCTACCCGTAAGCAGTATTCGTGTTAAAAAGTTCATGGGGACTACTCAGTTTGCATCGTCGGCCAGTGATACTGGCTTTGTCGCGCCCGTAAGTCTTGAAGAGGGTTTGGCCCGAACACTTCGTTATGAGTTTATGGAAGATAACTCAGATAAACGTACTTTTGAAACTGAGTAGCTAGTTTAATAAATCCAATTTCGTAAATATTTCATGGCAGTCGAGTCCGTCTGCCATCCGCCTCTAAGCATTATTTTTTCCAAGGGTTCGCCTTGCTCTAACAGATCAAGTGCTGCGCCAACTCTAAATGAATGGCCGCTGAGCGGCTGTTCATTGGTGTTCATCCTCAAGTCCTTTTGCAGTGCTTTTAAAATGGAGCTTATACTTGCTGGATGTAGGTTGTTCCCAGAATGCTCATGCCTATTAATTGATCTCAGAATATAGCCCTTATCGCTGATCATACTCCTCCATTTTTCTAATAAGTCGAACAGTTCTTGGCTGATAGGCAATATCTTACCGGTCCCAAATTGATCCGTCTTTGAGAAATTTAGTCTGATAGCCGGTTTTCCGTTCGGTGCATGGCAGATGTCCAAAAACGTAAAGGCACAGAGCTCTGACCGGCGGCGCATTGTTTCGTAGCCGAGTCTTAGTAGGACTTGATTTCTTAAGCCCCTGATACTGTTATCACAGTTGCTAAGTAGTTGGTTGAGCATTGGCTTTGTGAGGGGAGCAGCCTGTTGCTGCGCGCGGCCAATCTTTCTGTGCATTCGTTTTATGGCCAATATAACCTCTGGCTGTTTGGTGGGGTTGTAGTGTTTGGAGAGTTTTAGGACCGTCCCCAAGCTATTGATCCTTCTGCGGATGGTCGCGCTTTTTTTGACGGTGGCAAGGTAGTCAACATACTGCGCCATAGCGTCGGCAGTAGCTGGTATAGATTCGATATTATTTAGAGAGCACCAGGCCTGGTATTGAGTGAAGTCTGACCTATAGGCTCTTATGGTATTTTTGGCAAAGGCGCCATCAAACTTGGCTAAGATATCATCAATCATGTTATTCTACTCTCCAAAACTAATAATACTGATTCTAATCGAATCATAAAGTAGAGTCAATGGTATCTTCTTCTCAAATAAAAGCAGCGCGCGCTATGTTAGGTTGGAGCGCAATCGAGCTCGCAGTCCGCAGTGGGGTTGGTAGTGCTTCAATTAAACGCTATGAGGTTCAGGCTGGTGTGCCTGTTGCAAATACCAAGAACTTAATGGCGATAAGAAATGCGTTGGAGGAGGTCGGTATTGAATTCACCGGCGATCCATTGGTTAATCCAGGTGTGACCCTACGTATCAAGCGCGACGACTAAACTCTAACTGCTTTATCTTTTAGCTTATGCTTTATAATGTCCACTTCGGTATCTATGTGGATGTTGCTATGCCTGTTGAAGATAAATCCAAGTCTCTTTTAACCTTCCTATCAAGCCCCAAGCTTTTGCCCAATGAATCTGAGGCTGAGTTTCAATCAGGCTTGCAAAGCCTTTTATCCGAGTTAGACAATCCCTCACCCTTGGCGGTTGCGCTGGTCACCCAGCTGAATGAGTGCCTCTGGTGGATTAGGAGGCACACTGTCGATAAAGAGCTACTGCTTCATGAGGCGATGGCGAGGATTTTGTCTAAGGGGGGAATCTATACTGAGACTTATGACAACCGTAAGGTATCAGAGGCCCTTGAAAATTATTTGGATGGGAGCGCGGGCAAGGATGAAGCG
>Ga0115548_1000755_pt1 | contig 18281 bp, 19 predicted proteins | sample COGITO_mtgs_1004_4_FD_87187 | JGI IMG/M metagenome (GOLD analysis project Ga0115548, IMG submission 87187) | Pelagic marine microbial communities from North Sea - COGITO_mtgs_100423 | ecosystem: Environmental > Aquatic > Marine > Epipelagic | place: Germany:Helgoland, sampling site Kabeltonne...
ATCCAAAGGCCTTGGTGCTGCCGCTGTACTTTGCATCAAAAGTAACACAGCTGGCCTAGGCTGAGATGCTTGGACGTGATAAAGGCTATTATCGTATTTTAAAAGGGTAGTTTGCAGAGTTTCTGGAGCCTATAAAAAAGAAAAAAATTCTGAAATAAATTTCTGGAGTAAATCAAGCGATTTACCTCACATTAAAGGTCTTATTTTGACGGATAAAACAAAAATTACGGTTGTGGGCTCTGGCTATGTGGGCATGTCCCTCGCTGTTTTACTTGCTCAGCACAATGATGTCGTAGTGCTTGATGTGGATCCTGCTCGAGTTGATAAGGTCAATAACAAGCAATCCACCGTGGCTGATGCTGAGATTGAGGCCTTTTTGGCCAAAAAAGTATTAAGCCTAACCGCAACCCTTGATAAGCAGGCTGCCTATGAGGGTGCCAGCTTTGTTTTGGTGGCAACGCCCACCAACTATGACCCTGATACCAACCGCTTTGATACCAGCTCGGTGGATAATGTGGTTAGTGACGCTCTAGAGCTTAATGCAGATGCACTTGTGGTGATCAAATCGACTATTCCTGTAGGGCACACAAAATCCCTGCAAGAGCATCACAACACAAACCGCGTAATCTTCTCGCCAGAATTCTTACGAGAGGGTCAGGCTCTTAATGACAACCTTTACCCATCGCGCATTATTGTGGGAAGCCAGCTTGAGGCTGGAAAAGCCTTTGCTGACCTCTTAGCTCAAGGTGCTGCGAAAAGTGAAATAGAAACACTCTTTATTCGCTCAACAGAGGCAGAAGCAGTCAAGCTCTTTGCCAATACCTACCTAGCCATGCGTGTGGCGTTCTTTAATGAGCTTGATTCCTATGCACTGGCCCATGATCTTGATACCAAGAGTATTATCAATGGAGTTTGTCTAGATCCGCGTATAGGTGAGGGATATAACAACCCATCATTTGGTTATGGTGGTTACTGCCTGCCAAAGGATACCAAGCAGCTTTTGGCAAATTATTGCCAGGTACCGCAGACATTGATCCAGGCGATTGTGTCCTCAAATACGACCCGAAAAGATGTCATTGCCGATGAGATTCTGAAGAGAAATCCAAATGTAATTGGATTCTATCGCCTTGTAATGAAAGTGGGAAGTGATAATTTTAGGTCTTCGGCGATTCAGGGCATAATGAAACGCGTTAAAGCAAAAGGAATTGAAGTTATTATTTATGAGCCAGAATTTAATGAAAAATATTTTTTTGGATCGAGAGTAATTGAAAATATAGACGTATTTAAGTCGCGGTCTGATTTAATTGTTGCCAACAGATTGGATGGTTGCTTGGCCGATTGCAGCGGAAAGATATTCTGTAGAGATATATTTCGAGAAAATTAGTAAGTATTATAATGGTGAGAGCTGCAGCCGGTTTTTACAGATTGTTCAGAGGCGTCAATTACATGTCTAAAATATTTCATGTAAGGCATAAGGGGATTGACTACCGATTTTAATTGACGTCAGTCTCGTTGGTGCGTTAATTGTTAATATTACAATAATGAATTAAATGAGTTAAACCTGTGGCGATTAATCACCGACCCCATAAAGGTGTTCGCCCGACAAGTGTTTTAAAATATTATTCGAAAAAAAATAACTGGTCTAGTGGAAAAGAAAATGGATATTAAACTTATACAGTTTCAAAGTCATGGGGATGATCGTGGGTCGTTAGTTGCGCTGGAGGATCATAAAAATATTCCTTTTACTATCAAGCGTGTCTATTACATGTTTAATACTAAAGATAAAGTGCGTCGTGGCTTGCATGCACATAAAGATTTAAGGCAGCTGGCGGTGGTTTTAAAAGGCTCGTGTCGATTTACACTGGACGACGGCAATGAGAAAGTCGAGGTTTTTTTGGATAATCCTAAGCAGGGGTTATTTATAGAGTCGTATATATGGAGAGAAATGTACGATTTTTCAGAGGACTGTGTTCTATTGGTGCTGGCGGATTCGTTTTATGACGAAGACGACTATATTCGGGATTACGAAGAATTTATTAAAATAGCAGGTAGAAAAAGTGAAACAATTAATTTTAGAAAAGTTTAATGAAGCGCTAGGTCAAGTTGATAACAGTAAGGAGTTTAAATCTCTTGAAGATAGTGATGTGTTATTACAAACAGGGTTGGATTCACTTGGGTTTGCCATATTAGTTGCGTTGCTCGAGGAGGAGTTGGATTTGGATCCATTCCAATTGATGAATGAGCCCGTTTATCCCAAAACGTTTGGCGAGTTCGTAGCTATTTATGAGAAATATAATGTCTAGTTCGATTGTAGATATATTTAATCGGGTGCCAAGTGACAGAATCTATATTCAGAACACATCTGAATGTGTTTTTTATGGTGACGTTAAGGATTCAATTAATCAATTTCGTGAGGAGCATCCCTACCTGGTGGGTAAAAATTGTTCCTTGGTTACTAATTCCCGATTTTCATTGGCGAAATTTCTACCTTTAATTGCATCTGTAGCTAATAAAATTTTACTGCAACCTAAATGTCTTACCGACGAAGTGAAATCTGAATTTTATGAGCAATCCGATATCGAGTATGTGATTGATATTGTCGAGTCAGGAGTCTTTCCTTCAAAAGTCTCTCCAACCAGCCCCAAAAAAGAGCAGACCCAAGAGTGGTTAATATCCACGTCCGGTACTACTGGTACACCAAAGTTAACTAGTTACAACCTAGATTCCCTAATGAAGACCAGTAAAAACAATCTCACTAAAGGTAGTAGCTTTAGATGGGGTCTGTGTTATGACCTCAATCGTTTTGCAGGGCTCCAGGTCTACTTGCAGGCAATAGCCTCTGGATCGTCGTTAACAATATCAGAATCAACTGAAGAAGTTAGTATTAGTGTTAAGTTATTTATAGATAAGGGCGTTAATTGTTTGTCAGCCACACCATCTTTTTGGCGTAAGGTTTTAATGACACATGGTTCAAACCTTATAGATTTGAAAAGAATCACTCTTGGTGGCGAAATTTCTGAGCAACCTTTACTCGATGCGCTCAAAAAACACTTTGCTAGCTCCGAAATTGTACATATCTACGCCTCAACGGAGGCCGGTGTAGGTTTTTCTGTCAAAGACGGATTTGCGGGGTTTCCTAGTGACTATGTTAGTTCTTCTAGATTTAGTTCAGTTTCTCTAAAAATAGTAAATAAAATTTTGTGGATCAAAAGCGATCGGTCAGCAAGTAATGTCCTTAATGGCAAGATTGAAACTGATATAGATAATTATATTAATACTGGTGATATTGTAGAAGTAAATGATGATCGTATACTATTTGTTGGCAGAGTTAGTGGTGCAATCAATGTCGGGGGAAACAAGGTTGTGCCAGAAGAAATTGAATCCGTCCTGAACAGTCATCCAATGGTCATTCAATCAAAAGTATTTGGCAAGAAAAATTCATTTTTAGGGATGTTAGTAAACGCTGAAGTAATTAGTAAACATGCCCTTGGCTTGAATGAGAAGAAAGCATTTAAATTCGAGTTGATTAAGTTTTGTAAAGGTAAATTGGAGCCCTATAAGATTCCAGGAATAATCAAGTTTGTCGAAAGTATCGATGTCAATGAATCCGGCAAAATAGTGAGAAAGTAATGGGTAAAATAGTCGTTGTTTCAGGCGCAACAAAAGGGCTAGGGTTTGCTATTAGTAAACTGTTGTCTGAGTCTGAATACGTTGTTGTCGGTGTTAGTCGTACAAATTCAGAAGAGTATAATGAGCTAATGTTGAGTCGTCCAGATTCTATATTTTTCGAAGCTTTTGATTTTTCTAACACTATGGGAATATCGGTTTTGATTAAAAATATTGTTAAGAAGCATGGGAGGCCTTATGCACTTGTAAATAATGCCGCGCTAGGACATGACGGCGTCCTCGCTACCATGCATGAAACAGATATTCATGAGCTTATTAAAGTGAATGTCGAAGCGCCGATTTTACTTACCAAATACGCGTCTCGATCTATGTTACTAAACAGAGAGGGGCGGATTGTTAATGTCGGCTCAATAATCGGGTCTACAGGCTTCAATGGACTAAGCGTCTATGGGGCAACGAAGTCCGCACTGAGCGGTTTTACAAAATCGTTATCACGAGAGCTCGGCAAAGCAAATATTACTGTCAATACTTTAGCCCCTGGGTACATGAAAACAAATATGACCAAGGGTCTACAGGGCGAAAAGTTGGACTCGATAATTCGCAGGAGCCCATTAGGTCGGCTAGCAAACGTTAATGACGCCGCAAATGCAGTGTTATTTCTGTTATCCGATGGAGCATCCTCTATAACTGGGGCTACTATTACTGTCGATGCTGGTAGTACTGCCTAGTTATGATACATCCTACGGCCATCATATCTTCAAAAGCATTAATCCATGAGAATGTGACCATAGGTCCATTTTGCATTGTACATAAAAACGTCGAAATATTAGGTGGAACATCAATTGGAGCTTATTGTGAGCTCGGTATTGAAACTTCGCTTGCTATCGAAAAAACATTAATTATTGGTGAAAATTCTGTAATCCGAAGTCATACAACAGTTTACACAGGTTCCAAAATAGGAGGTGAATTTCAGTCGGGGCATTATGTCACCATCCGAGAAAACAGCTATATAGGACATAGCTGCCAAATTGGCTCTAGAGGGGACATACAAGGAGATTGCACAATAGGTAACTATACTAAGATGCATGCCGACGTTCATATTGGAAAGGGATCCAAAGTTGGTGACTATGTTTGGATGTTTCCTGAAGTACTCCTTGCAAATGACCCAATTCCACCGAGTGATACTATCTCTGGTGTAACCGTTGAAGATTTTGTGGTTTTAGCTGCTAAGGTACTTGTTTTGCCGGGCGTAACTATTAGAAAAGACGCAGTGGTAAGCGCAGCTTCAGTGGTGAAAGCAGATGTTCCTATTGGAAAATTAGTGTCAGGCAGCCCAGCTACAGTATTATGCAGCGCCGACATATTGCGGATGCCTGGGAGCCCAAAAGAAAAAGCTTACCCATGGCGCAAAAGATTTCATAGAGGGTATTCTGAATACGATATTACAAACTGGTTAGATGAATAGAGCGTAAACAGTGATTAAATTTTTGGATTTAAAAAGAATCAACTCGCGATACCAAAACGAACTTAAAGAAGCGTGCGGTCGCGTAATTGATTCAGGTTGGTATGTTTTAGGTAATGAGGTTGCAGAATTTGAAAGGGAATTCGCCAGTTATTGTGACGCCAAGTATTGTTTAGGTGTTGCAAACGGCTTAGATGCGTTGATTTTAATATTTCGTGCCTATATTGAGTTAGGGCTAATTAGGGTAGGCGATGAGGTCATTGTTCCCGCGAATACTTATATCGCATCAATTCTCGCAATTTCGGAAAATGGCTTAATACCAGTGTTGGTTGAGCCAGATGTTAATACCTTTAACCTAGATCCCAAATTAATTGAACAGGCAATCACCGAGAAGACAAAAGCGATATTGACTGTCCATCTCTACGGCCAAGTTACAGCCGTTGGGGAAATTATTACTATTGCCAAGCGCCATGATTTAAAGGTAATTGAAGACTGTGCGCAAGCACATGGTGCTCGCTATAACCTTCAAGATCCTAGAGAAGAGATAATAGATAGTAGGCGCATAGGAAAAAAGGTTGGTTCATTAGGTGATGCTGCAGGTTTTAGTTTTTATCCAGGTAAAAATTTAGGTGCACTCGGCGATGCAGGTGCCGTTACTACCAGTGATGGTGATTTAGCCAGGACAATTACAGCACTAAGAAACTATGGCTCTACCGAAAAATATAAAAATAAGTATAAAGGTATTAATAGTCGGCTAGATGAAATTCAAGCGGCTATGCTGCGTGTAAAATTACGATTCTTAGATGAGGATATTAAGCTTCGGCAGTCGGTCGCAAAAATTTACTTAGAGCAAATTAATAATGAATTGATTGAACTACCGGCATTGGAGGACATAAATTCCCATGTGTGGCATCTATTTGTGATTAAAACATCTTATCGTGATCATTTAGCTCAATATTTGGCGGACTCTGGTATTGAGGTACTAGTGCATTACCCAACGCCACCTCATAAACAGAAAGCTTATAGCCTTTGGCAGAATAACACTTACCCTGTGACTGAGCTGATACATAAAAAAGTCTTGAGTTTACCGATCAGTCCAGTTATGACCGCTTCAGAGGTACAGGTTATTGTTGACGCATGTAATAACTATCGGTTATGAAAAGGCTTATTGATGCGTTTAAGTGGAGTTTTTTTACTACATCAATGAAGGTTGTAGCTATGCTTTATGTTAATAAAGTTCTGGCAATTTCATTTGGTCCGGGAGGATATTTCATGGTAGGGAATTTTCAAAATTTTGTTCAGATTACCCAAAACATATCATTGCTTGCCACGAATAACTCTCTAGTTACATCCATCTCACAAGCAGCTGATGCTGAGAGTCAAGATAAAGCGATAGAGACCGTGCTGTCCATAGTCCTCATGTCTTCTGTGACAGTTGGTATACTATGTTTCGTGTTTTCTGATGACTTAGCAGCCATTATTTTTTCTAATACCGATCAATCATCTTTGTTTAAAATTTATTCTCTAGCTTTGACTTTTAACTGCCTATTTAGTGTTTTTATGAGTAAAGCAAATGGACTTCGACTGTCTAAGGTGTATGGTCTATACAATGTTACCGCCAGTGCCTCGTTAGTGGTTCTTTGCGCTTTATTTGATCTCGTTGGCCATGAAACACTGATAATTATTTCTTTGGGTGTCTATCAAGCGATTTCATTTATGTTACTTATATTGTTACCTAAGAGACTTACACTCCTTAACTTCAGTAACAGCCATTTTAAATTAGATAAATATTACTTAGGGGTGGTAAAAAATTTCGCAATAATGGCAATCGTTTCGGCGGCATCTGTTCCAATTTCACATTATTTTGTCAGGTTTTTAATTTCTGAATTCATTTCTGCTGAGGCTGCAAGTGGTTGGGAGGCTATGATGAGATTAAGCGTAGCTTATCTAATTGTGGTGATGGCAACGTTCAACTTATATTTTCTCCCAACGCTTTCAACAATTGAGACTAAGGCTCAATTTCAGCGAGAGCGTTGGAATGGTATTCGGTTACTTTTCCCGTTATATTTATGTGGAGCTTTATCTCTTTATACTTTCTCGGGACCTATTATTAGCACCCTATTTACAGATGAATTTCACTTGATCGTTTTCCCATATTTAGGCTGGTTTCTAGTGTCAGACTTAGTAAGGTGCTATGCACTCTTCTATGTTTATTTGATGCTTGCAAAAAAGATGACCTTGATATTTTGTATAAGCGAAATTATTGGTTCCATAATTCTTTCAAGCTGTATATGGGTTGCCATAAATAATCAATGGAATGTTGGACTAATGTACTTTTTTTATACACTTCTGTACACGGTTTGTCTTAAATTGCTAATTAAAAACTCAAGGTTGTTACTTTAATATGAAGTCAATTGAAGTTTTGTTGCTCTCATACAATCATGCCGATTACATAGATAGGGCAATTGACTCTGTCGAAATGCAGCTAAGTGATCAATTTGATGTATTCCTCACCATAATTGATGATGGATCCAATGATGAAACTGTAGCAAAAATTATTTCTAGGATTGGTTCGTCTAAAATAAAAATAAACTTGATACAAAAGAATCACGTTGGTGTAATGTCAATTTCTAGCAATCTACAGGAACTAATAAATCAGGCCAAAGGCGATTTTTTGACCTTTTTATCCTCTGATGACGAATATCTCCCAAGACGATTTGATGAGCAGCTTAAATATTTGGAAGCGGGATACAGCATCACATATGCGCCTGGAATAAACCAGTTCGGCGATAAAACTTCAAAGCGGGCAACATCGCTAGAAGAGTTAGATATTTATTCCTCCCAAGACTCAATCAAAGTAAAGAACTATATTCTAAATAACGTTCCCAATTTATACATGCAGGGAACTCTAATTGAGCGTAACTTTATACAGTCTTTCCAGGCTATGGACACATCAATGATTGCTGATGATTGGGTTTTTAATATTAGAGTATTTTGTCAGTTAATCAATACAACAGCTAAATTTCGGTTTGTTAATACACCCGTTTTCAAAAGGCATATCCATGAAACCAATACTTCAAGAAATGCTACTGTTCATTTCGAGCGAGTTCATCAGGTAGTCAATAAATACTGTAATGGTGACCACAAGCTAATGGCAAAATTTTCAGCCTTTCAGACTTTAAGCGCCCTGAAAAATTTCGAATTTAAGTCAGCATGGTGGTTGTTTCGGCAGGGGTTTGTCTTTGACGGCTTTATAGCCCAGTTGATTTCTAAATTAATTCGTTAAGCCAATGATTCATATTTTATTCGTTGGTTACGGCAAGGACCAGACATATTACGAAAATATCAAGTCAGAATTTTGGCATGGTACTTCTTTTTCATGGTTGGACAATGCGTCTGCGAAGGGAAATATTTGTGGTAAGCCCTTCATGTGCCCATCTAGTAATAGACTATATGAGTTTTCTGGTTATTTTGACATCTTGGAGAACTTTATGGCGCTTCAGCCTAATACTTCAGGTTCAGTCATCTGGCTTTTGAACGACACGTCGATCGATCATCACGCATTTTTTCTTTGGAAGAAAATTGTCAAGTACTCAACATTTAGAGATTTAAAAGATGTTGTACTTGCTGACGTTCGAGCTGGCGAAAATCTCGATGGTATCTACCAATATGCTGCTTCCTGGATGTATGTTTTCAAGTCCGATGATGCGTTTATGTTTTCGGAATGCCTTAAGCTTGTACTAAATTATGGTTCCGCCAATATCAGGTATTATGAGGTTGAAGCAATAGAAAGGTTTGGTCTTCACCTCGATAGAGTTAAGCGTGAACGATTGCTCACCTGGCTTTTCTCTCAAAAAAAATATAGAGGGTGGCAATATGCCAGTGAGTTTAAGTCAGTACCTTTTAGCGTAAGGGTTCGCAAGGGCATATGTATTGAGATGGAGTCATTATTGACAACAGAGCTTAAGACTGCCGGGATATCTTTTGTTGATTTGAAGTCACACTCAGTGGGTTTTTTCGTGTCAGTTTTAGACCGACTAATTACACTTATTATTAAAGTTAGAAAGTGATGTTCCTTTTTAGACTTCTAAACTTTATGCCATCTGTCACTTTTGGTTTACTTCAGGCCGAAATTTTTCCATGGGCATTAATTTATAGTTTTTTCGTTGGTGCGATTAAATCTAAGTTTTTATGGGTAATGTTATCTTTTGCTCTATTGCATGCGATTTTAATTGGGTTGTTATTTCAACAGTTCAGTCTTTTTGACTGGTTAACTGTTTGGGGCTCTTATCTAAATGCTATTTTGGTCTTCAAAATGCTGCTTAGAGCAGATATGCGTTTGATTTTACGGATGCAACGAGCGGCCCATTTTGTTTTTGGTTTGTCTATCGTCATTGGGTGTGCTCAATTTAGCGGGTTATTCGAATTTTTGGACTCATTAATAAAGTTTTTTGTACCAAGAGCACAATTCTCTGAAATTGGGTATGGGAGAGGGGTGACAATTTTTTCAACCGAGCCTTCCCGGGCATCAATAGAGCTCCTGTTCCTTTATATGGTGGTGCGCGTCTCATTGACCAATGGTAGTTCTAAGCCGTTTATATTAGCGTATGACTTTATGTTATTTATGTTTGTTGCACTGATCATGAAAAGCATAACTGGTATTTCGTGTGCGCTTTTGTTTTTTGCTATAGCAAACAAATCGTACCGCTATTTTTTAGTGATCTCATTAGTTGCGTTTTCTTTCCTGGCAGTCACATACGAATCTAGATACATCCAATTATTGTCCTCACTGTTAGCCTCTAAGGACTTAGAGGCTATTTTTAGTATTTTGGTTGATTCGTCGGGCTTTAGATTTTCATCTGTTATTAGTGCTTATTATTCGATCTTCGACTCGGTTATTGGTTATGGAGCGGGAAACTATGCTAATTCTTCATTAGTGGCCTTCGAGTTTTCTGGTTTTAATCCTGATTCAATTTCATATTTTAGGAACAGGGGGGGCGAGTTTCTATCTGTTCGTCCTCCGGCATTTGCAGCAAATGTTATCCTTGATTTCGGAGTTTTTGGGCTGATTTTCTGTATTTATTGGCTAAGGAGGCTTTTTAGCTCTCTACAAGCATCGTGTTACCCTTTAGCCTCTGCGTTTCTTTTGGTCGTTTTTATTAACGGATCCGTCGGTAACCCAGTAGTTTGGTTATGTTTCGCGGTTATATTACGCCTCGATCATGAAAAAAAATCAAATGGCTCTATTTCCAAGGCTGCTGGCTAGTACTTTATTTCTAATTCTTGATTAATAATCAGGCAAGAGAGGTCATAAGCATGCTTATATCAGTAATTATTCCAACATTTAATTCCCGAGACACGATCGCTAGAGCGGTTAGCTCTGTTTTGAGGCAGACGTATAAAGATTATGAAATAATTATCGTTGATGATGCTTCCGATGATGGTGTTTGGGATTACATGACGGCTTTATATGGAGATAACCAGAAATTTCATCTTCATCGGCTAGAACTCAACTCTGGTGCCGGTACCGCTCGGAAGGTCGCATTATCTTTGGCTAGGGGGGAGTATTATGCATTTCTTGATGCAGACGATGAGTGGCTTGATACTAAGTTAGCTCGTCAAATGGACGTTGTGAGGGACGTGAACGCCGATATCGTACATTGCTCCTATAATATTAAGAACAGTAGCGGGGAGTTAGTTGGTGTTGCTTTAGCTAAAAAACAATTAGTGATTTATGATTTTTTTTGGAGAAATCAGATCGCTATGAGCTCTTCTTTGGTGTCGGCGAAGCTGGCTGGAGCTCTAGAAATGCCCGAGATAAGAACTCGCCAGGATTATGCTTATTGGTGGCAGTTAGTTTTGCGAAACCAGCCGGTAACTGTGGGGCTCATTGAACCACTGATGAATTACTATATTACCAAAAACTCACTTTCCTCATCGATGCCTAAAAATGTGGCCAATAATTATTTTATGTTCAGGCATGCACTTGATTATGGTGTCCCAGTATCATGTTTATTAGTGCTGCTAAACGTCATGTCACGTGTTTGTAAGTTCGTGACGATCTATGGTCAAATCAGTAAAAAAAAAGGAGTTAAATAGTGAATATACTTGTCACAGGTGGTTATGGTTTTATTGGTAGCTCCTTGGTGCGCTATCTTATAAAAGAAACAGATCATCATGTTGTCAATATAGACAAATTAACGTATGCAGGTAATCTTGACTCCCTTCCAGATATCAGTGATTGCGAAAGATATACTCATGAAGAGATTGATATATGTGATTCCACAGCTTTAGCTAGGGTATTTCAACAGCATGAGCCCACGGTTGTCATGCATCTTGCTGCGGAGAGCCACGTTGATCGCTCAATTGATAGCCCGTCTGATTTTATTGAGACAAATATTGTAGGTACGTTTAAATTATTAGAGGCAGCCAGGCGTTATTTTTTGTGTCTCTGTAATGTTGATCAGAAAAAATTTCGATTTCACCATGTGTCCACTGATGAGGTTTATGGTGATTTAGTCGGAACTAATGATTTTTTCGTAGAGCAAACACGTTACTCTCCATCATCGCCTTATTCCGCTAGTAAAGCTGCGTCTGATCATCTAGCTAGGGCTTGGGGTCGAACTTATAGGCTTCCAGTGATTGTGACGAATTGTTCTAACAACTATGGTCCGTATCATTTCCCTGAAAAACTTATTCCGCATGTTATTCTAAATGCGATGCATGGTAAGTCTCTTCCAATCTATGGAGACGGATCACAGGAACGTGATTGGCTGTACGTGGAGGATCATGCCAAAGCCTTGACGAGAGTTGTAACCGATGGCCAAGTAGGTGAGACTTACAACATTGGTGGACATAATGTCAAAACCAACCTCGAAGTGGTTGAGGCTATTTGTGAGTTACTTGAAGATATTGCTCCTCATAAACCAATTGGTGTGAGTAACTATCGGGATTTAATTAGTTTCGTTAAAGATCGGCCCGGTCATGACGTTCGGTATGCTATTGATGCTTCAAAGATCGAGCGCGAACTTGGATGGGTGCCAGAGGAAACGTTTGAGACTGGCTTACGGAAAACAGTTGAGTGGTATTTTCATAATCGCGACTGGTGGGAGAGGGTACTTTCGGGCGCCTATCGTCTTGAGCGTATGGGGGATTAGTATGTCTGTGTATTACAAAGGTATTGTTTTAGCTGGCGGGTCTGGAACTCGCCTGCACCCGATAACAAAAGGTGTTTCGAAACAACTATTACCTATCTATGATAAACCAATGATATATTACCCAATCTCGGTGTTAATGCTTGCGGGGATTAGAGAGGTATTGGTTATTTCAACACCTGATGATATTTCAGGATATAAGCGTTTGTTGGGTGACGGTTCCAATTTCGGTATTACAATTGAATATGCCGTCCAGCCAACACCCGATGGACTTGCTCAGGCTTTCATAATTGGAGAGGAGTTTATTGCAGATAGTAATGTAGCGTTAGTTCTTGGAGACAACGTTTTTTACGGTGTTAACTTTTCGCATAATTTAAAGGCCGCGTCTAACAAGAGTCGTGGTGCTACCGTTTTTGGCTATCACGTTAAAAACCCCGAACAGTTTGGTGTGGTGGATTTTGATGATAACGGCATGGTTATTTCAATTGTAGAAAAGCCTACAAAGCCTAAATCAAACTATGCGATAACAGGGTTATATTTCTATGATAACGACGTTGTTGAAATCGCAAAGTCAATCAAGCCCTCAATACGCGGTGAGTTAGAAATAACTGACATAAACAATATATATAGGAATCGGGGGGATCTTACGGTGGAATTATTGGGTCGCGGGTTTGCTTGGCTTGATACAGGTACTCATGATTCTCTAATTGATGCGGGTCAGTTTGTTCAGACAGTGGAACATCGTCAGGGCCTCAAAATAGCTTGCTTAGAAGAAATTGGGTTTGATAAAGGATGGATTTCGAAAGTCAAACTATTGCAGCAAGCTGAACTTTTAAAGAAGACGGCTTATGGTGAGTATTTAAAACGTGTTGCTGGTGGCTATATATGAAAGTAATTACAACTAAACTCGATGGTTGTGTAATTCTTGAGCCGAGGGTCTTTGGTGATGAGCGGGGTTTTTTCTTAGAAACATTTCAAAAGGAAAGATACTCTCAGCTAGCAGGGATAGATCTGACCTTTGTACAAGATAATTACTCACGTTCTTCCAAGGGTGTATTACGAGGTTTGCACTTTCAGAAAAATAAGCCACAAGGTAAATTGGTTAGGGTAGTAAGAGGTGTAGTCTATGACGTGGCAGTCGATATAAGGCTTGGGTCCCCTACGTTCGGCCAGTGGGAGGCCGTTGTATTATCTGAAGATAACAAGAAACAGCTTTGGGTTCCGCCTGGATTTGCTCATGGATTTTTGGCGCTTTCAGATGTGGTAGATTTTGAGTATAAATGTACCGATTACTTCGATCCCTCTGATGAGGAGAGTATTCTTTGGAGTGACTCTTCGCTGGATATCCGATGGCCTATTGACGACCCTAAATTGTCAGAGAAAGATTCAAGTGCGCAATTATTAGTGGATTTTAAACATTGAAAATACTCGTTTTAGGGTGTCATGGACAATTGGGCCGTTGCCTCCACGATCAGTTGGAAACCTCCGATCTAGATGTTGTCTATGCATCTCGCGAAGAAATTGATATTTCAGATTTTGAACAAACTAGAATCAAAGTTACAAAGATTGCACCAAATTTTGTAATCAACGCGACTGCTTATACGGCTGTTGATAGGGCTGAGACGGATCTTAAAACGGCCGAACGTATAAACCATTTAGCAGTTGAAAATATTGCGGATATTTGTTTGAAACTCACTTGTTGGTTAGTACACATATCCACAGATTACGTATTCGATGGTACTTCAAAAGTTCCGTACAAAGAGGAAGATCAAACAAATCCTCAAGGAGTCTACGGTAATACCAAATTAAAAGGTGAGAAAGCAATTCAGGTCTCAGGCTGTCAGTATATAATTCTCAGGACAGCTTGGGTCTTTAGTGAGTACGGTACTAATTTTCTAAAAACAATGTTACGTTTGGGTTCTGAGAGAGACTCAGTAGACATTGTTGGCGATCAGATTGGTTGTCCTACCTATGCCCAAGATGTGGCAAGGGCTATAGTTACGATTATCCCTACACTCAACAAAGGTGATTCTCTTTCAGGGCTCTATCATTTCTGTGGTGATTCTCCTTGTTCCTGGTATCATTTTGCTAAAGATATTTTTTCAGAGGCTGATAAACTTAATTTAAGGACACCAAAAAGTGTAAGGTCTATTACCACCTCTGATTATGAAACTGTGGCAGTTAGGCCAAGTTATTCTGCTTTTAATTGCTCTAAGTTTGAAGACCGTTTTAATATAAAGATGCTGAGTCGGAGGCGTGCTATTAAAATTTCGCTTAAATCGTTAGTTAAATCTGGGTTTTTCGGTTGATTGGATAGCGTTTTGATCAGCAGGCTATAAAGAGGGTCTTTGTGGAGACTATCATTTTTGTCGTCTACCAGTTTGAGTTATGTCTCCTCTACCTTTTCGGACAATGTCTTAATTTCTGATCAAGATTGCCGCTGCTTTACGTTATTTCCACACATTACCTTCTATTATAATACATAAGCCGTTTCGATATTTAACAAATTTTTAATTGAGATAAACCATAACAGAATAATAAGTGAGCGGATAATGTCAAAGTTTTTTTATAAACTTATTTATTTTACAGGTATATTTTTCCTAAATACAAGAATCTTTTCTCACTTTAATTTCCTTCAAGAATCAGAGTTTTGGGTAGATGAGGAGTTAGATGAGTTGCAGAATTGCCGGCTACGCACTCTTCTTAATCATGCGTATAAAACTTCAGACTACTATCGGAAAGTGCTTGATGGTATCAATATCGCTCAGGTTAATATAAAAACTTTAGACCAGATCCCAATCCTATCCAAGGCTAGCTTGTTAGCTAATCATGAGAAAATGTACTCATCACTCTATAAAAAAAGTAACCTTATACTTTCTGAAACAAGCGGTAGCTCTGGTGACCCGTTCGTCTTTTATCGAGACAAGCAATGGGACGGTGCGCATCGCGCTGCTATATGGCGTGGGATCAAACAGTATGGCGTTGAACCTTACGATAAAAACCTCTATTTGTGGGGCTTCATATTTACACCGCTTCTTAAAACTAAAGTGAGAATCCTTGATTTTTTACAAAATCGTTTTAGGATTTTTAATTTCACAGATACTAAAATTCTGACCCGCCTTAAGCATGTTAAGGGAGTAATTTTTATTTCTGGTTACTCATCGGTTATCAATAAATTGTCAGAAATGGTGGTTAAAAATGGAATTGTTTTTGATGATCTTAAAATGATCAAAGGTACTTCTGAAAAAATCTATGGCATTTATCAAGAGAATGCTGAGGCTGCATTTGGATTGCCAATAGTCTCAGAGTATGGTGCCGCTGAAACGGGTATAATATCGTATACATGTCCTGCCGGGAATGACCATGTTATTAGGGAAAATGTTATTGTTGAGGTTGTCGGTGGTCGTGCTGTGATTACTAATTTAAATTCATTTTCTTTGCCTATTATTCGATATGAATTAGGTGATTATATAGAGCTTTGCAATCAGACCTGTTCTTGTGGGCGTCATTCGCAAATAGTTACTGATATCATGGGTCGCGTAGGCCGTGACATAGTCGGAGATAATTATGAATACCCGAGTTTAACCCTCTATTATATTTTTAAAGAGTTGGCATTGGTTCAATCTATTAGCCTTTCTTATTCCGGCTATCAGAGCGTTAAAGGAGTGCTGGATTTATCTATATATCAGCCTATATCGTCGGAAATATCGGACGTATTGTGTGATATTAGTAAAAGATACATGCCCGATATTAAATTAAATATCGTCGTGGATAAATTAGAAGATAGGTCTCGTAAAATCAGGGATTTTGAGTCCGTTCTTTGACTGCTTGGAGGTTGAATTTTAAGTTGACTTCTGTATTCCCTTTTACTTTATTTAGAGGGGGGGCTCTTTGCCATTATGTTAAATCGACCGTTCTTCTATATTTTTAGTTTTTGGTTGATTTTTGTGGCGTAAATTTTTTTAGTACTATGTGAGATATTATGATTAAAGAGACTGTCGGAATATTAGGAGGTCGTGGATTTTTAGGGGCACGGCTAGCGCAAAGGTTCATTAGAGATGGAGTGCGTCATTTTGTTTTCGATTTGCAGAACTTGGATGATGATAATTCTTTTTTTGCGGATGTGGAAGTTCCGGGAACATTAGATTCTTTGAAAGGAAGTACGGCGATTATTAACCTCGCTGCAGTCCATCGAGATGATGTTCGGCCATTAAGTCGTTATGACGATGTAAATGTTCAAGGCGCGCGAAATGTTTGCGATGCAGCTTGTACACTTGGCATCAATAAAATTATTTTTACTAGTTCTGTAGCTATCTACGGATTTGCGCCAGCTAATACGGATGAATTTGGTGAGGCTAATTATTTTAATGATTATGGTCGTACTAAATATTTGGCTGAACAGGTATATCGGGCATGGCAAGCTGAGGATCCAGAAAGCCGAACCCTTGTTATTGTAAGGCCAACTGTAATATTTGGTGAGGGCAATAGAGGTAATGTTTATAATTTACTTCGACAGATCGCTTCTCGAAGATTTGTGATGTTTGGTGATGGTACGAATAGAAAGTCTATGGCTTATGTTGAAAATGTGGCTGCTTTTATTGAGTATAGTTTGTCGTTTGAGCCAGGGCTGTATATCTATAATTACATTGATAAGCCTGATTTTGATATGAATACATTGATTTCTGGTACGAGAAAGACCCTGTTTGGCATGACTAATGTTGGATTAAGGCTTCCCGGATTTATTGGCTTAGCCTTAGGCTATGTTGCTGACTTGGCGGCAATGATAATTCGTAAGCCTCTACCCGTAAGCAGTATTCGGGTTAAGAAGTTCATGGGGACTACTCAGTTTGCATCCTCCGTCAGTGATACTGGCTTTGTTCCGCCCGTAAGTCTTGAAGAGGGTTTGGCGCGCACACTTCGTTATGAGTTTTTGGAAGATAACTCAGATATGCGTACTTTTGAAACTGAGTAGCTAGTTTAATAAATCCAATTTCTTAAGTATTTCATGGCAGTCGAATCCGTCTGCCAGCCCCCTCTGAGCATTATCCTTTCAAGTGGCTCACCTTGTTCTAATAGGTCTAGTGCTGCACCTACTCTAAATGAATGGCCGCTGAGCGGCTGTTCATCTGAGTCCAATCGCAAGTCTTTTTGCAGTGCTTTTAATATGATGCTTATACTTGCTGGGTGTAGGTTGTTCCCAAAATGCCCATGCCTATTAATTGATCTCAAAATATAGCCTTCATCGCTGATCATACTCCTCCATTTTTCTAATAAGTCGAACAGCTCTTGGCTTATTGGTAGTATCTTTCCTGTTCCGAATTGATCCGTTTTTGAGAAGTGGAGCTGGATAGCCGGTTTGCTGCTCGGTGTTTGGCAGATGTCCTCAAACTTAAAGGCGCAGAGTTCCGACCTACGCCGCATCGTTTCGTAGCCGAGTCTGAGAAGAACGTCATTTCTTAAACCCCTAACACTGTCATCGCAATTACTAAGTAGCTGGTTGAGTAGTGGCTTGGTGAGTGGAGTAGCCTGCTGCTGTGCCCGTCCAATTTTTCGGTGCATTCTTTTTATGGCCAATATGACCTCTGGCTGGTTGGTGGGGTTGTAGTGTTTGGAGAGTTTTAGCACCGTCCCCAAGCTATTGATTCTTCGCCGGATGGTCGCGCTCTTTTTGACGGTGGCAAGGTAGTCAACATACTGGGCCATGGTGTCGGCAGTTGCCGGTATTGAATCCATATTATTATGTGAACACCAGGCCTGGTATTGAATAAAGTCCGACCTGTAGGCCCTTATGGTATTTTCAGCAAAGGCGCCATCAAACTTGGCTAAGATATCGTCAATCATGTTATTCTACTCATAGGTAAACAATCAAAATGATTCTAATAGAATCATAAAGTAGAGTCAATGGTATCTTCTTCTCAAATAAAAGCAGCGCGCGCTATGTTAGGTTGGAGCGCGATTGAGCTCGCAAACCGAAGTGGGGTTGGTAGCGCTTCTATTAAGCGCTATGAGGTGCAGCCGGGTATCCCTATTGCTAATAC
>Ga0115548_1000778_pt1 | contig 18031 bp, 15 predicted proteins | sample COGITO_mtgs_1004_4_FD_87187 | JGI IMG/M metagenome (GOLD analysis project Ga0115548, IMG submission 87187) | Pelagic marine microbial communities from North Sea - COGITO_mtgs_100423 | ecosystem: Environmental > Aquatic > Marine > Epipelagic | place: Germany:Helgoland, sampling site Kabeltonne...
ATGGTTTCTTGTGAAAATATTTTACAAAAAGCCCGAGAAGAAAAAGTCGATATTATTGGCTTGAGCGGTTTAATTACGCCCTCGTTAGATGAAATGGTTTATGTCGCCAAAGAAATGCAGAGACAGGATTTTAATATTCCGTTACTAATTGGCGGCGCAACTACCTCTAAAGCGCATACAGCCGTTAAAATTGATCAGCATTACTCTAACGACCAAGTTATTTATGTGCCTGATGCATCGCGTAGTGTTGCGGTTGCCACAAAATTAATTAGTGATGAACTAAAACCTAGCTTTGTTACTGACACCAGCGAAGACTATGAAAAAGTACGCGTTCGCTATGCCAATCGCAAACCTAAAGCACCGCAGCTTAGCTATGCAAGGGCCATTGCCAACAAGCCCACTATTAAATGGGCTGACTATACAGCGCCAGTGCCAAAACAGATGAAAACACAGGTGTTAACAAAATATTCGATTACCACCTTAGTTGAGATGATTGACTGGACACCGTTCTTTATTACTTGGGACTTAGCCGGTAAATATCCGCGCATTTTAACCGATGAAGTGGTGGGTGAAGCGGCAACCAATTTATTTGCTGATGCACAAGCCATGCTAAAACGCATTGTCGATGAAGATCTTTTAGAGGCACGCGCCGTATTTGGTTTTTGGCCGGCCAACCAAAGCAATGATGACGATATTACTTTATATAAAGATGATTCGCGTACTGAAGAACTTGCAACGCTTCATCATATTCGCCAGCAAGTGGCCAAACCAAATGGCAAACCTAATTTATCATTAGCCGATTATGTTGCACCGGTTGATTCAGGTGTTGCCGATTACGTGGGCGGCTTTGTTGTTACGGCGGGAATTAATGCTGACAAATTAGCTCATGAATTTGAAGCGAATGGTGATGATTACAATAGCATTATGATTAAAGCATTGGCTGATCGCTTGGCCGAGGCATTTGCCGAACACTTACATCAACGTGTAAGAACGGAATACTGGGGCTACATTAATAATGAATCTTTAAGCAATGAAGAGATCATTAAAGAGCGCTACCAAGGTATTCGCCCAGCACCGGGCTATCCGGCTTGCCCTGATCACACAGAGAAAGCCACTTTGTTTGAACTGCTAAATGCCGAAGAAGCTATTGGTGTTAAGCTCACCGAGCACTACGCTATGACGCCAGCCGCATCCGTCAGTGGCTTTTACTTCTCGCATCCTGAGTCGCAGTATTTTGCCACAGGAAAAATAGGTAAAGATCAATTAGCCAGCATTTCTGAACGTAATGGCAAAGGCGTTGAAGAAATGACACGCTGGTTACAGCCTATTCTTGATTAATTTTTTGGCTAGCTGAAAGGCTAGTCAAAAGATAAGCAACAGGACAAGAAATAACGATGAGCGATACAAGCGAAAAAACCACAACTTCACTCGATATCGATACTGATAACGACACTGATACCGACACTAATACCGACACTAATAACAACACAAGAAGTGAAGGCAAGCAAAAGCTATCAATACTGCATATATTAACCAGTGTATTAGCTGCTGCTATTGGCGTACAAAGTAAAAAAAACCAAGAAAAAGATTTTAACGGTAAAGGCAGCATCTATATTTATATTGCGGCCGGTATTATATTTACAGTTCTATTTGTTATTACTATTGTCACCGTGGTTAAAAGTATTTTAGCCGGCGCAGGAATGTAATTGAAAACGGCAGCTTAACGCCCATTAACCACTACTAAAGCGCCCTGCTGATGCGCAGTACAACAGTCCGATATACCCACAACAAACTCCTGCGGCGAAGTAACAGGCTCAAGATGCTCGCCACAGCTGTCTCCACTACGATTATCGCCAGTACATAGAGGCAACTTAATATGCGCAAGCCAAGCTTCATAAGTGTCCAGAGCAACCCCTAAACGCTCTGCTATATAGGTACTAGGCTCGCTGTTAAAGCGAATCAAATCTTCAGCCTCAATGCTTAATGGCCCAAGACCTGGCTGAGATATAACAAAGTAAACACCGTTCTCAACTAAGCTGCTTATTTGTGACGCGACGGACTGCGACTCTAATTGCTTAGCGTAAGCTTTTAACTCTAATACTTCGCTTTTTAAGCGATTAATCTGCTCTTCACGATAATAGACTTCAACCTCGCGCATTTCTAGCTTAGATTCTATCTCTGCCGTTTGCTCAATTAACTTAGCCTGAAAATCCTTATTAAACTGAACGCGTAAGCTGCGATGATCAATACCACGTTGATCCATCATGCGTTCTAAACGCTGTTCATATTCAGCGCACTGCTGATCGAATGACGATTGCTTATTCTCAACATTAATTAAGGAATCACAATACTTTAACTCTATAGTTTCTATCTGCTCTTGAAGCTTCTTATTGGCTAATAAAAACATCTCTCGATCTTTAGAGTATAACTTGCGCTGCGCAGCCATTTCTTGTTCATGTAATGATTTTAAACTGGCGATATACGTTCGCTGCTTTTTGATATTCTGCGCCATGCTATGGCGCTCTTTCTCTCGGTCTTCCTGAATATCTGACGCATGATGATGATTATTAGCATTAGCATTAACGCTATCTCTAGATACCAAATTCGCAGAAGCAGCAATATCTTTCAGTACTGGGGGTTTATCTACGACATCATCGACCAATAATCCTAAGCGATTATTCTGAATACTGGATGCTAATATTTTCAAAGTGTTAGAAGCTACAGATAAATCCGGCTCCCATAAATCTTGTTGATGCCAAGGAATCTGGCATTGACTATGAGAGGCAATACGTAATTTAACCCCATTTAATTCAGGACCAAAAGCCGCAGTTTCAACCATTTGTGCTAACGGTATATTCCAACGTCGATCGGCATTGCCTTTAGCATCAAAATTAATAAGAAAAAAGACCGCACCTATAATTTCTAGACGACGATTTACTTTTAGATAAACCGCATGCGCAGTCGTGCCGGCAAAATCAGACTCGCCGACAACACCATCTAATACTGCTTCAAACTCGGTAAGCAGCATTTCTTTGATGACCTTATTATGGTCAACAAATAAAACTGCATCGTAGCTCGTTGGATCAAAGCCAAAAACCATAAATAACTATTCCATTGTCATAATGTTGAATAAAAAGGTTATAAGAATTGATTAAGCTTAATTGAGCTAAATGCTTCAGTTATTAGGCCTTATCAATCAGTACTGCATCAAAAAATGAGTACTTGTTAAGTATAACTAAGGGTCAAACATTAGACGGGCAAGCCGGAGGAAGTTACGCTGTTTTTTAGAGGAAACGAGAACTGGTTATCGTTAAAAAAAAATGCTGCCGCTCTAACGATAAATAAATGATTTATCGTTAGAACATAACAGCACATTAAGGGGTAAAGCTATGAAACTTCTTAAATATTTAAAGCTATTAAAACCATCAAGCAACGCAATTAAAATGAAAGACGCATACCCATTGCAGCAGTACGTGCTTTATTCGGTCTTGCACCATAGGGCTGGCGGCCAACAATATCTTCTTCACCCGTTGCGTTTTCAAGTCGGGCAAATACTGATAGATCACTATTAACCTGATAATTAGCAGACAAATCTAAAGTTGTTGAAGCCTCTGTCTTCTCGAAATCACCACAAGAGGCGTTAACACAAACGGCATCGACATAATTTACGCTAGCATTTAAACGCACATCACCTTGCTCTACACCCACGGTCAACGTCATCTGCTGCTCAGGGATATAAGGGATATCATCACCCGCCTCTACGCCACCAAAAAATTCACTATCAAACGTTGAGTCAAATTGCGCATCGCTATAGGTATAAACGAATGCAATAGGCATTGAAACCGATGAGCCTAAATCGAAGCGATTATTCAAAGAAAACTCCAGTCCTTTCACCATTGCCGCACCACCATTAAAGGTATCGCCAATAGTACAATCGCTGCCGCCCGATGAAGCCGTACATTCACCCACTAGATTGTCGTAATCATTCATAAAGCCAATCAACTCAATAGAAAGCTCATTACTTTGATAACGACCACCAAACTCGTAGTTAATAGACTCTTCTTCTTGCGTACCCTCTTTACTGGTTGGCGAACCAAAACCACTGTGCGCACCGGCAAGCAATGACAGCGTATCATTGACTTGGTAAAGCGCACCTAAGCTTGGTAATACCGCCGTCACTGAGTTGTCACGATTTTTAGTAGCATCTAATACTCGATCACTACCGCCTGTAAACTCACGACGCGTCAATTCAATATCTTCGAAACGAATACCCGGTGTTAATACCCAATCACCCATAGTGATAGTGTCATGTATATAAAAAGCCAGAGCCTCGGCTTGTGTAACACGATTGCCAGCATCACCTAATTCACCTTGTGAATCTAACACTAAGGTACCGCCAGTCTGAGTGTAATTATCATCACGCTGTAAACGGTCTTCTTCATCTTCATGTATACGTAGGCCCATTTCTAAATCATGCATGCCTGCTTGAACATCTAACTTAAAGGCAACACCGCGCGAATAGTACTGGCGATTATTGTCACGTAAACGTACCCCGCCATCACTGCTATCACCACCGTCTAAAATCGCTTGATAAGCACTTGCGCTAGTTCCGCCCGTATTAATTTCTTCAATAACACTGCCCCAGCTCTGCCCATTAAGCCTATGTAACTTATACCAGCTACGTTTATGCTCATTGTTATAAGCCGTTGTGGTTAGCGTTGCTGAATCATTAATAGTGAATTCATGGCGTAAAATTAGTTGGTTATGCTCAGTAGCAATATTATCTAACGCTGATACGCCATAACGACGGTAAGGATTCGCTTTAAAGTCAGCATCGGTTAAACCTAAATAAGTTTGGTTAGAGTCTTGTTGTGCATATTGATACTTTAATTCAAATGCATGACGAGAATCGGCTGGCGCATAGGAAAGCTTAACCGTGTAATCTTCTACATCTAAGCCAGTATCCGTATTACTGTTATCGATGGTTTGAAAACCATCTGATTTCCATTGATGCGTCTCTACCACAAAGCCAAAGCCGCTATCGGTCACGTTGCCGTAATTAGTATGAATACGTGTCGTAGAATCTTCACCAATATCTAATAATAAATTCCCTTCTGATGAAGTAGGAATAGGTGTCGAAACAAAGTTGATCGCGCCACCAATAGTATTAGGGCCTTGAGTAATTGCAGAAGGCCCTTTTAAGACTTCAACGCTGTACATTCTGCCCATAGTCGGGAAGTAATAAGCCGATGATGCTGCATAAGGCGCTGGAGCAACAGGGACATTGTCTTCTAATAAAACAACGCGAGCACTTCGCTCAGTAGGAACACCACGAATACCAATATTTGGACGCAGACCGTAACCATCTTCTACTTGTAAGTTAACACCTGGCACAGAACGCAAAATACGCTGAATATCGGTGTAAGCAAATATTTCAAGATCATCATCACTAATAACATGCGCAGAACCCGTTACCTGCTGAGCACTCTGCTTAGTACCAACAATGGTAATCTCTTCAAAAAACTCTGCTTTTTCAGCATGGTCGGCAAAAGCCAAACACGGCACTAATGACGCAACAATCACGCTTAATAAGCGCCCTTTTTTCAATATTCTTTTCATAATACTCTCTTGATTAACCCTGCTTTCTATTCAATTTTGTCTGTCAGTATCTCTATTTCTATATGAGAAGATCAAAATCAGACAATCCATAAACCTGTAGACCTTCACTTGATAAGTTAATGGATTAATTGATACGCCATATAACTGGCAGACCAAAACCAAAAGACCTATCTCTTGTCGCGTGAGGAAACCGAATATTAAAGAGATACAAATCTAAATGCAAGTCATTATCATTTGCATTTAGATAATTATTACCACCTAAGTACTTTTACCAGTATCAACGAGCATAATGAAGAAAGTCGGATCAATCCTTTAAGGTCAGGTCTCAAAATTCACTATGCAGCTTAAAAAGGCCTCTCTAGGTTTGACCCCGGCATTGCTTTTCCTTAAAGTGACGAAGTGAGTTATCGCTTAATTTATCCTTACTTTTAGCACCTTTAAACCCACGACAACCTAATTCAACATAGCCATCTGGAAACACTGCATGTCAGGCTCAAGCCCAAGCAACAATACAGAAAACTCGACAAAAAAAGCCAAGATTAAAACGGCAAGCGGCGTCAAGTTTTCTACCCCGCAGGGTTTTTCGGCCATTAAAGACGGCATTAAAAAAACCAGCGGCGAAAAACCATCGACAGAACGCAAGCCACCGTGGTTACGTATCTCGATGAAGACCAGCCCTGCTTTCAATGCCGTCAGAGAAACCGTTAACGAGCACCGCCTTGCCACTGTCTGCGAAGAAAGCCACTGCCCTAATATGAATGAATGCTGGAGTAATGGCACCGCGACGATTATGTTAATGGGGTCAGTCTGTACTCGTGCCTGTCGCTTCTGTTCTGTCGATACCGGCAATCCTGGCGGCTGGATTGATCATGAAGAACCCGCTAATGCGGCGCGCTCCGTACAATTAATGAATTTGCGCTATGTGGTACTCACATCCGTCGATCGCGATGATTTAGCCGATGGTGGCGCATTGCATTACGCCAATTGCGTTCGAGCCATTAGAGAACTAAACCCCACTACAGCGGTTGAAGCATTAACGCCTGACTTTTGCGGTGTAATGGATGATGTAGCGACCGTTGTTAATTCAGGCTTACAAGTGTTCGCGCAAAATGTAGAAACCGTTGAGCGCTTAACAGAACGAGTAAGGGATCCAAGAGCAGGCTATCAACAAACCTTAGATGTACTCGCTTTTGCCAAACAAGAGCAACCTTCTATTCTGACAAAAACCAGTTTGATGCTAGGACTGGGAGAAACCGATGATGAGATTTTCCGCACCATGGAAGATATGCGTCGTCACAAAGTCGATATACTGACTCTTGGCCAGTACTTGCAACCGACCAAAAGTCATTTAGCTGTTGAACGTTGGGTTCATCCCGATGAGTTTGCCGCTTACCGCGAGAAAGGTTTAGAAATGGGTTTTACTGAAATAGCGGCTGGGCCAATGGTGCGCTCTAGCTATAGAGCTGATCGCATACTAGAAAAGAATAATCTTGGCTTGAGCAATGAAACTGCCAGCTCAAAAACAGCGATACCGGTTATTAATCTTTAGTTAAATGGTGATTTAAAGCCTCATTAATAGCTGGAGCTTAATGGCATGTCTATTAAACGGTCTCAATTACGTTAAAGACCAATCAATCGGCTCAATTCCCTCAGCAACTAAATATTCGTTCGCTTGCGAAAAATGCCGACAACCTAAAAACCCCCGATGCGCAGAAAGCGGTGATGGATGCACTGACTTTAAAATCAGATGCTTTTCACTATCTATAAGCTTACCTTTTTTATGTGCATAAGCGCCCCACAACATAAAAACAATATTTTCTTGCTGATCATTCAACAAGGCAATCACCTTGTCTGTAAATGTTTCCCAGCCTTTTCCTGCATGGGCTCCTGCAGTTTTATGCTCAACGGTTAACACCGCGTTAAGTAATAAAACGCCCTGCTCTGCCCATGATTGCAAACAACCATGTGGCGGAATCGCTAAGCCTAAATCGCTGTTAAGCTCTTTGAAAATATTAATTAATGAGGGTGGTGTACGAATACCTTCTGGCACAGAAAAACTTAAGCCATGGGCTTGTTCTGGGCCATGATAAGGATCTTGTCCTAAAATAACGACTTTGACATCATCAAAAGGCGTGCTATTAAAAGCATTGAAAATGTTTTCGCCTTTTGGATAAATTACTTTATTTAAGCGCTTTTGCGCCAATAAAAAATCGCGTAACTGGAGCATATAGGGCGCATCAAACTCATTCTCGAGTTGAGCCAACCAAGAGGGATGCAATTGAATTTCGCGTGATGACATAATATCTGCCCAGTCTTTGGATAGAATAAATTTGCTCATCTTATGACATCACCTATAACAATAAATTCGCTGCTTTTCTTTTAGCTGGTTTTTAGTTAGTTCTTAACAAGCCTTAGCTTGCACCTAACTAGCTTTGAACCAAAAACTGACCAATCAAAATCAGTCCATGGCCAGTTGATTATTCATCGCTTTCAATGCACCCAGTGCGCGCTCTCGCGTCACCTTTAAATCTAAAATAGGATGCGGATAATCCACACCCAGCTCAATACCCGCGGCTTGCAAAATATTCGCTGGCGCATCCCAAGGTTTATGACGATATTTTTTAGGCAAACCTTTTAACTCAGGCACATAGCGAATTAAATAGTCGCCATCGCCATCAAACTTTTCACTTTGTAACAAAGGATTAAAAATACGGAAATACGGAGAAGCATCGGCACCCGAACCGGCTACCCACTGCCAGCTAGCACTATTACTGGCTAAGTCGGCATCGACTAAGCAATCCCAGAACCATCGTGCACCCTCATGCCAATGAATTAATTGGTTCTTAATTAAAAACGAACCTACAATCATACGAACGCGGTTATGCATATAACCGGTTTGCCAAAGCTCGCGCATACCCGCATCAACAATTGGAAATCCAGTTTTACCCTGCTGCCATTGCTTTAACCCTTCTTTATCAGCACCCCAAGGAAAAGCCTTATATTTAGGCTGAAAAGGTTGATCAGGCAAAGTTGGCCAATGAAATAACAAATAATAAGAGAATTCGCGCCAGCCTAACTCTGAAAGATAATGCGATAAATCTTCTTCCTGCAAAGGAATAACCTGACGCACCTGCGACCAAACCTGATGCGGCGAAATTTCACCAAAATGCAAATGCGGCGACAAGCGCGAAGTACTGTCCATGGCAGGAAAATCCCTGCCCTGCTTATAGCCTTCTAAGCGACGCGCAACTAACTCGGTGAGTTTGTTATGCGCACCATCTTCACCGGCATCCCATGCCTCAAGAATACCTTTATCCCAAGGAATACTTGGCTGTAAATCAAGCTCATCCAATGTTAAGCCCTGAATGTCTTTATTGCGACGCACATAATTTATTTCTTTAGGTGCGCGTACTACTGGGCGAATAATATCGACAGACCCCAAACAACCACGCTTAAAATAAGGCGAATACACTTTATAAGGAGTGCCGTCTTTTTTAGTAATAGACCACGGTTCCCACAGTAATGAACCGTTAGTACTCTCTACCTTAATGCCTTTTTCAGTTAATGCCGCTTTAATTTTTCGGTCACGCTGAATACGCCACGGTTCATAACATCTGTTCCAATGCACCGCTGTCGCATTCGACGACTCTGCTAAATCAGCAATCAATTTTTCAGCATCACCACATAGCAGTAACAGTTTTCCGTTAAGCGATTCATTGAGTTTCTTTAATGACTCATGCAGCCATACTCGGCTAGCCGCACCCATCGCCCATTCAGCTGCGTTAATATCATCAAGAATATAGACGGGTAAAATATCACCTGCATCGGCTGCCGATAATAATGCAGGATTATCATATATACGTAGATCCTGTCTGAACCAAACAATGGTTTTATTCTTTACTGACATACCATTTTATTCCTAATCAAAAAATGCTTATTGTATTTTTATAATAATGAGCAGTAGTGTTTTTTTATATTACGCAACCAACCTCAAAAAACAAACAAAGCCAACGACTAAGTTATCAACCCAATAACGTTAAGTATCCGTAGACACGGCTCGATAATCTGGCTTTGCCATAACTATTTGCGCGGTAGAGATAACGCGCTCACGAAAGCCACCCTCGCAATAACATAAATAGTATTCCCACATACGAATAAAACGCTCATCAAAGCCTTGCGATCTTACCGTCTCTAACTTTTCTAAAAACTGTTCACGCCAGCGCTCTAAGGTAATCGCATAATCACGACCAATATCGGACAAGCTAATAATCATCATATCGGTATTACTCGCCACATGGTGACCAATAATATTCACCGAAGGTAAACAGCCGCCAGGAAAAATATAACGCTGAATAAAATCGACTGCCTTCGTCGCTTGATCATAACGCTGATCAGCTATCGTAATGGCCTGAATCAACATTAAGCCATCGGGTTTTAATAAATCGGCGCAGCGGCTAAAGTACTCACTAAAATACTGCCGCCCCACTGCTTCAATCATTTCAATGGATACTAATTTGTCATAGCGTCCCGTTAATTTACGATAGTCTTGCATTAAGACAGTCACTTGATCACTAAGCCCTAAGTCTTTAACGCGCTTAGTCGCAAAATCAAATTGCTCTTCAGAGATAGTCGTAGTCGTTACTCGGCAGCCATAATTCTGCGCCGCGTAAATGGCCATACCACCCCAGCCCGTTCCAATTTCCACTAAATGGTCATCGGCATTGAGCTTTAATTGCTGACAAATCGTTTCAAGCTTGGCATTAGAGGCATCAAATAATGAGATGTTTTCATCAGCAAAAACGGCTGATGAATACATCATCGTTTGATCGAGGAAGAGACTAAAAAAATCATTGCCTAAGTCATAATGCGCCGATATGTTTTTTTGTGCACGAGCAATCGTATTCCGATTAACGCGATCTAATAGCCACATACCCATGCGACTCAACCAAGTGCGCTCACCATCCATTGCATCTAAAGTCTGCATATTGACAACAAAAAAACGAATAACTTTTACAAGATCTGGTGAAGTCCAATGCCCGTCCATATACGATTCGCCTGCGCCAATCACGCCATTTAAAGCCAGTGCAGAAAACGTATCTGAATTGATAACTGTTAACTCGGCAATAAGAGAGACATTATCTGACTGATCACCATAAATAGTTTTTTCGCCGCTCTCTTCAATTATCAATTGGCCACGCTGCATGGTACCAAGGTGCTGAAGAATCATTGATCGTGCCCAAGCCTTCGGCATCAAACGATCAGATAATGACGCCTTATTTTTAGTAGACTGGGGTAACAACTGCTCACTACTCATACTGTGTTTACCTATTATCAAGCTATTATTTTATTACTTTTTTATGCGTATTTATTTTTAACTTTGATGCGGCGGATGCGTAAATATTTTCAAGCCCTTTAACCAAAGCTTAAGTGCCTGCCAATGAATACCTAAAAATACTTTTAAAGTCATTAATGGAAAGCGCCATAAGATCATGGTTAATGCCGATGAAGTAATTTCTTCTCTCTGTAAATTAACCCCTGCAGAAAAAACCTTTCTTTTATTACTAACATTACTTGTTTTACTACCAGGCATACCATCATCATTAAGAAAGTTACTCAATGAAAATTCAAGCTTCTCATCTGGCGCAGAACCACACCATTGATACGCCATATTCATTGGCATAAACGGCGACACATGCATCGCCTTATCAAACATAATTTCATGCTCACTCACCTGTCTATCACAAGGTAGCACATACTGCTGACGCTCGTTCCAAGGTGTATTGGTCACATCAAGTAAAACAGCCTCAAGACGTTTACCACTTTTATCAAAACAGTAATAACAACTAATAGGGTTAATAACAAAACCCCAGTAGCGGATATTTGCCAACAAACGAATAGGCCCAAGTGGGCGCTCACCCGTTTCTTGCTCTACCCTATCGCGCACAGTATCCGCTAACGACTGCGCAGTATCGCCAAAGAAATCACTGCGCTTAAAACGTGCCGGTGACCATCGATTATTTGACCAAAAAATATTTTCGGCAAAAACTTGATCTAACTCAGATAAATCAAGATACATCATAAATACACGATAGTTAAAAGCATGGCGCTTAGGTGATAAACGCTGGTGCCAGACCGTGCCAGAATAAATCGCACTGTTTAGCTTTTGACTAGCAGAATGGCCATGTTTATCAATTATACTTGCGCCATCTTCTAATATTTTATCCACGAGACTTAATCCAGTATCGTTGGTGCATTATTTGAGTCGGTTCTATCTGCAATAGAATTCACTACGCGCAAAGCACTTCTTACACCATCTTCATGAAAACCATTAGCCCAATAAGCACCACAGAACCAAGTTCGGTTTTGACCAGCTAACGTTTCCCATTGTGACTGCGCCTGCATGCCCGGTAAAGTAAACACCGGATGGCTGTAATTATAACTACCTAATATCGTTTCGGGTGCAATAGAGTCGGTTTGATTCAAGCTAACGCAGAAGGTCTCTTTTGAATCAATTCCTTGGAGCAAATTCATATCATAGGTTAATCGAGACATTGCACCTTGATTTTCGCCATCGCCTAAAGTGGCGCTCGACAATCGGTAATTCCAACAAGCCCAAGCACGTCTGTTAGCGGGTAAACGCGTAATATCCGTATGCAACACAACTTCATTATTTTGATACGGAATAGCGCCTAAAATATCACTTTCATCTTTTGACGGACTCTCTAACAAATCTAATGCTTGATCACTGTGAGTAGCCATAACAAGATAATCATAAGCCTCTCTTTGCCCATCGGCAGTAGTAATCCATACTTGATCTGCATCGCGCTGAATATGACTGATTTTGCTATTGGTTTTAATACAGTGCAAAAAACTGCTAGTGAGAGGCGCAAGGTATTGCCGCGAGCCACCTTTTATCACTCGCCACTGTGGACGATTAGTCACACTGAGCAGACCATGATTTTTAAAGAAACGGACAAAAAACAGTAATGGGAAGTCCAGCATTGAATCTACACCGGCTGACCATATAGCCGCCCCCATAGGCACTAAATAATTATCTTTAAAAGCATCACTGTAATGATTGGCTGCTAGGTATTCGCGCAACGTCATTGCTTCATCGATATTCGCATCGTCTAAATCGACAATAGCTTCACGGTTAAAACGCACAATATCTTTTAAGATTTTCCAAAAAGAAAGACTGAATAGATTTTTACGCTGGGCAAACAAGGTATTTAAATTACTGCCTGCATACTCAAGGCCACTATCTTCACAGCTAACACTAAAACTCATGCTCGTTGCTTGAGTCTCAACGTTTAATTCATCTAACAAGCGAATAAAATTGGGATAGGTCCAGTCGTTATAGACAATAAAACCCGTATCAACAGCGTAATGACATCCATGGGATTCAACATCAATGGTCGCTGTATGGCCACCAATAATCGGCTCTGACTCATAGACGCAAACATCATGTTCTTTATTAAGGTAATAAGCGGCAGTTAGGCCTGAAATGCCTGCACCAACAATTGCAATTTTCATAGTAGTAACAACTTAATCTTTGGGTGTTGAACGCGCTAAAATAGCACGATTTATACGAAACCATAAACCAGGAAAACAGGCCACAACCGCCAGTATCCAATGCAAACGTCGAGGAAATTGAATTTTATGTCTCCTGGCTTCAATGCCCGTCATTATTCTTTTTGCGGCAGCGTCTGCATCCATTAAAAAAGGCATAGGGAAATTGTTAGTCGCCGTCATTGGCGTCTCTACAAAACCCGGATTCACGACACTGACATCAATACCCTGATGGGCTACATCAATTCGCAAAGCTTCTAATAAGTAGTTAGCGGCGGCCTTAGATGAACCATAAGATTCTGCCGTTGGCATACCAATCATTGCCGACAAACTCCCCACCCCTACAATCTGGCCTCTTGAACGAGTAATAGCATCACTTTTCGGCTGGTTAAGATCTAGCTGATCGTTTAATGCTTTAAGCAGAGGCATGGCCACGTTAATACCATTAACGATACCAAACACATTCACTTCATAAACCCGACGAAAAGAATCCGTATTTAAGTTAGCGCCTTCTGTGTACTCACAATAACCCGCATTAAAAATAGCAATATCTAACCAACCTAAGCGCACTTTTAATGCTGCACGAACCGCATCACTCGCGTTATCGTCAGTAACATCCCATACCAATACAGTTATATTATCGGGATAAATGGCAGCAACCTGATTCAATTTTTCTTCATCGCGGCCAGTAATGACTACTTGATTACCCGCTTTGGCGTAAGCTAATGCTAAAGACTTACCAATGCCAGAACCTGCACCAGTAATCCAAATATGCTTAGCTGTAATCATTGCTTTCATGAGTCGACACACTTTTTCTTTTAGGGGTATTAAATTTAATAGATATATTAAATGTTAAAGAGATATCAAGCCTTGTAGAGAAATTGAGCTTTATCGTTAGAATGCTAATTTAAGGCCTAAACATTTTTATTGATATCGAAAGTATTATATCAGAGGCTAAGCCGTGATTTTAACCAAAGTACCACTCTTCCCATTAATGGAACATGTTCATAAAGCATGGCACCTACATCAAAGATATCCTCATGATAATCGATACGATCACCAAACCGGATATGACTCATTCCACGGACAGTAACCGGAGAACCCGCTGCCAACTTTGAATGCCGAAAAATCATATCCCATTTAATACATGCACTGCCCTTTCCATTAGGGCCTGGCTCAGCTATCCAGTCACCCAAAAAGATAAACTCACAGCTAATAGTATTACCGTACATCTTATTCATATAACTACGCAATGAAGATAAACCATGAATTGAATGAAGAGGATCTCTAAATTCGATGCTGTCGCTGTAAATTTGAGCCAATAAGGGGTTATCTGATCCTGTTTCAGCACAAGCAGCTCTGGTCGCATCAAGGTTTTTATATAGCGCTTTAAACCGCTTAATAATATCTTTCGATGGCTCAGAAACAGGCTGCGGGGAAGTCGTTGTCATAATAATTATAAGTCCATGATTTTGAACGATACTAATAAGCAATACCGACACCTAATAAAAGGGTCAATTTAATACTGGTTATACGCGAGGACTAATTTCACGGATCAATTAACAAACGAGAGCTTAAGACCAAAAAGCCAGCAATAACAGGCTTTCTTATGACTCTTTATTGTTTATCTCAACAATAAAAATTAGTAACGGCTAGCAGCATGCAAAACAGTGAGGAAAATCAACATATTGAGCCAAGTTATAGCGGTTTCATAAGCTGCCATAAGAAGGTAAACAGTGATCCAATGGCTAAGCCATAGCGTAATAGTTAGTGAAAGTCAGGAATAAATATTTTTGGCTATTTATAAACACAACTATACCTCCTTGCGCAGCGATATGATGAAACCTGAAACTAAAGAAACAAATAGCGCCATAATCACTACGTTAGACCGTAGCGAAAAGAGTACTATGGCACACACTGCATCCTATTTATCAACGCTTAAGCGGACTCGAATGCATTCTAACGAAAGTGACAAACCAAGAACCGACGACTGGAGCCCGGTGCTCAAGATTATTGCTCGGGATAGAGATCGTCAGGCATTTTCTCGACTGTTCGATCATTTTGCACCCAAAATTAAATCTTACGGCATGATGCTTAAATCTCAGCATACTTCAGCCCAAATGGCAGAAGAGCTAGTGCAAGACGTAATGATTAAAGTATGGCTCAAAGCACACTGCTTTGACTCAGAGAAAGCTAGCGCGAGTACATGGATATTCACTATCGCTCGTAACTGCCGAACTGACTTTATTCGCAAAGCTAATCGTATTAACACCTCGCTTACCGCTGAAGATTTATGGCCGATGGCTGAAGAAGAAGAGCCTTTTACATCTTTGCACCAGCGTCGAATTGAAAAAAACATCCATAGCGCAGTCGCTCAACTTCCAGTAGAGCAAGCAGATGTATTAAAGCGTATCTATATAGACGGAAAATCACATTCAGAAGTATCAGCAGCCACAGGGTTGCCATTAGGCACCGTGAAATCGAGAGTGAGATTAGCCGTGAGTAAACTACGGACAATCGTATAAATCCATATCTATGATTGCGCCGTATAACAGAACCATAGAAAAAATAATTTTTCATCAAAACATTCTGGAACATTTATGTGCCAGAGCTTGAATCAGATTTTTAAGACATAAGGTTAGTATCTATGAACCATTTTCACCCTGATATACATTGGCTAACAGACTACGCGGCTGGTAATTTACCTATGTCTCAAGCACTGTGTATTTCTGTACACATATCATTTTGCTCGCAATGTAGAAAAGAAGTTGAACAATTGAATAGTTTGGGCGGCACGATATTCTCAAACTCCGACTCCAGTAATCTCGAAAGTACTGCTGAGCTTCCAGCTGCACATTCAGAAATATCCGAATCGCTACGCTCACAAACACTCAGCTTGCTTAATAACGAAGCGCTATTGACAGGCTCACCAGGCATCACCGCTGTATCCAGCGCTAATGATGAACCCAGTAACATTGACCCGGCATTACCCCGCTGCTTAAACAAGCTTATACCTAATGGAACCGATCAGCTTAACTGGCGAAAGCTTGGCACAGCCGTCAGTGTCGCTCGGCTAGCTGCAGGTGATACTGAACGAGAAGTCGCATTGCATAAAATAAAAGCCGGTGGCTGTGTTGGTAATCATGATCATAAAGGGCGAGAAGTCACTGTCGTTTTAACCGGCAGCTTTTCTGATCAAGAGGGACAATACTTACCCGGTGATTTCTTAGTGAAAAACTCAGGCGAATCACATCGCCCTATTGCCAGCGAAGATGCTGAATGTATTTGTCTTTCGGTGCTTGAAGCCCCCGTTAAATTTACTGGCCCTATCGCCAGATTAATCAATCCATTCTTACGTATCCATACGGCTACAGGCTAACGCTTTCCCTTGATGTTCCTCGCGGGCTTTATGCCCGCTTTTTTATACTCGTGATTAAAAAATAATTTCATAAAAAAGCAGCCAAACACAATGTATTTGGCTGCTTTAAGAATTCTTATTTTTTCATACCCACAAATAATAAAAAATTATCTTTAGGCTACCAATTATAGTTACCCCTCATTATATTGGACTTTTTTATCTCTTATATAAAGTTCTTCGCGAAGCACCGTCATCTCTCTAGGTGCTTTAATTCCCACTTTTACTTGATTACGATTAACATCGAGTACAACCACCTCGATATCATCGCCAATTAAAAGCTTCTCTCCTATACGACGCGTAAGTATTAGCATGATATCCCACCCTCCATGTTAACTATGATTACCTATCAAAAAAAAATTGAAACAATGATTGAAAAAAAAACTCTTGATTAAACATAATGCCATCCATCTTGTTAATAAATCCTTTTGTGTATAAAAAAATTTCGCGGTCTCCACGAAAATGGTGATTTCAAAAATGTCGGAATGTCGGAATGTCGGAATGTCGGAATGTCGGAATGTCGGAAAATGATCAATCAAATCACGTTGATTACTTTCCACTTTTTGCATAAAAATATTCGTTATTTATAACTTGAATAAAGGATCGTATTGAACCTCATAAAATGAATAATTAAATTCATCTCGATAAGCGTCAGTTTATTTATGACGCTTGATCTATCATTTCGTTCAAGTAAACCAATAATAAATACAGATTAAAGAAAAAACTAAAACAAGTATGTTTAAACAGCACAAAAACTATCTAAAAAAATATTTTTTAGATAGTTTTTGTGCTGTTTAAATAAATAAATGCGAGAAAGATGAGATAAGAGATAAGAGATAAAAGATAAGAGAGAAGAGAGAAGAGAGAAGAGAGAATAATAAAAAGGCTAAAACAAAAAACTAAAGAACCAAAAACTACTTACCTAAGGTTAACTCACGTAAACGTTGAATTGCGTCTTCGCGCTGAGCTAATTCTTTATTGAGCTGAATGTTCTCAGCCATTACTTGATCTTTACTGACATCAGCAGCAATCATTAACTCAGCACTAAACCACAACAGGCGTGCCTCGTTAGAGGCTTCACCGGTCAACGCTTGTTGCGCACGCTGGTCCAATACATAAATAGCCGTTTGAGCAGCCTCTCGACTATAGGCTGGATTTTCTCGATCTAAGCGCAATGCAATAATGCCCCAAAGCGCATAGGCATCAGATAATAAACTACTGTGCTCAGCCAGTGCCGATTCATATGCCTCAAAAGCACTTTGATATTGCTTAGTACTATGCCATTCATTCGCTAAAGCTAACTTACGCAATACAGACTCAGTGGCTAAGTCGATATCGGGCTCACAAGCCATTGGTGAAGGAGTCACTGCATTAGAAAGGGTAGCATTTTGAGTGCGATGGTCGACAGGGCTCGCAGAATGCTCAAGA